>Ga0075370_10000123_pt1 | contig 25631 bp, 25 predicted proteins | sample EndMethybrTD3035_FD_71398 | JGI IMG/M metagenome (GOLD analysis project Ga0075370, IMG submission 71398) | Populus endosphere microbial communities from Tennessee, USA - Endosphere MetaG P. TD hybrid TD303-5 | ecosystem: Host-associated > Plants > Roots > Endosphere | place: USA: Tennessee... | reverse complement strand
CAGGCCCTAGCACCGTGTCCCGCGCCGACGATCCCTTCGAGACCTACCTGCTGCGCGTGCTGTGTGCGCTGATCGCGGAGCAGAGCGTCTCGCGCACTGCGATCCGGATGAACCAGTCGCAGCCCGCGATCAGCGCGGCGCTCAAGCGCCTGCGCGAGATCTTCAACGACCCGCTGCTGGTGCGCGACAAGAACACCATGGTGCCGACGGCGCGCGCGCTCGCCGCGGCCGCGCAGGCGCAGTCGGCGCTGGGCCTGCTCGACGGACTGCTGAACTCGGGCGAGGGCTTCGATCCGTCGACGACGGAGCGCAGCTTCACCATCGCAATGCCGGACTACCTGGCGCCGCCTTTTCTTGCACAGGTGGTGCGCAGCTTCCGCGCGCAGGCGCCGAATGCGCGCCTCGTCGCCCAGCCGCTCGGCCCGCAGTACGACTACGAGCTGGCCTTGCAGGACGGAGCCATCGACATCGTGATCGGCAACTGGCCCGAACCGCCCGAACACCTGCACAGCTCGACGCTGCTGGAGGACGACATCGTCTGCCTCATGGCCGAGGACCATCCCTGGGCGGCGGACGGCGAGCTCAGCGCCGAGCGCTACCTGCGGGCCGCGCACGTGGTGCCGATGCCCTATTCGATCGCCCAGCGCGGCGTGGTGGAGTCGAGTCTCGCGACGCTGCGCGTGAGTCGCGACCGACGGGTGCAGTGCCCGTACTTCAGCCTCGCGCCCAGCCTGCTGCCGGGCACCGATCTCATCATGACGACGAGCCGGCATTTCGCGCGCTACCACGCCAGGCACCTGCCGCTCGCGATCCGGCCCTCGCCGATCGAGTTTTCGCGCATGCGCTTCTACCAGCTCTGGCACGCTTCGCAGCACCGCGCGGCGGCGCACGTGTGGCTGCGCGGATTGCTCACGGCGGCCTCGCAGGTGCTGGCCGATCCGCACGCCCCGTAAGCGCCGTGTGCGGCTTTCTATGGGCCGTATAACAGCGCGCTGCTTCAACCCGCGGCATCGGCTTCCTACACTGCCGCCATGTCCTCAGAACTCGCCACCCACGACCTGCGCGCCCTCAATGCGATGGACCGCGCAGCCTTCACCGCCGCCCTCGGCGACACCTTCGAGCATTCGCCCTGGGTCGCCGAAGCGGCCTGGGCCCGGCGCCCCTTCGCCACGCTGCAGGCGCTGCACGACGCGATGATGGCGGCGGTGCACGGCTGCGGGCGCGGGCGCCAGATCGAATTTTTGCGCGGCCATCCCGAGCTCTCGGCCGGCGCGGTGCGTGCCGGCGCGCTGACGGCCGATTCGATGGATGAGCAGAAGAGCGCCGGCCTGGGCGCCTTGACTGCCGGTGACGAAGCATTGCTGGACAGCATGAACAAGGCCTATGCCCGGCGGCACGGCTTCCCCTTCATCGCCTGCGTGCGGCACTACACCCGCGCCGGCATCTTCGCCGAGCTGGCCTCGCGCACCGCGCGCGAGCCTGCGCAGGAGCTGGCCGAGGCGCTGCGGCAGATCGGCTTCATCACGCGCATGAGGCTGGATCGCCGCGTCCGAGCCTGAGCCGCCGGCGTTGCACGGGACGGCGGGCGTCCATCGCCACAGGGCGCCGCAGCAGTCGGGGCAGGGCGGGGGCGGGCAGGGCTTGTCGATCGAGGTCACGGCTCGCATGATGCGGGCACGGGCACCGCTCTTGCATGGAGACGCCATGACCTTCACCCACCCTACGCGCCGCCGTGCGCTCCAGCTGTTCGCCGCCGGCGCCGCCTCGATCGCGCTGCCGGCGCTCGCCCAATGGCCTGACAAGCCCATCAAGATCATCGTCACCTTTCCGGCCGGCGGCGCCAGCGACATCCTGGCCCGCGTGATGGCCGAGCATCTCGGCAAGAAGCTGGGCCAGGCGGTGGTGGTGGACAACAAGCCCGGCGCGGGCGGCACCATCGGGGGCGCGCAGGTCGCTGCGGCGGCGCCCGACGGCTACACGCTCATGCTCTCGAACACGACGCCGATCGCGCTCGGCCCCTTCGCGCTCGACAAGCAGCCCTACGATCCGGTCGCGGCCTTCACGCACATCGCCTACCTGGGCTCGGCGCCGCTGGTGCTGATGGCCAGCAAGGACTCGGGCATCCGCAGCTATGCCGACATGGACGCGAAGGCGCGCAAGGACGGCCGGCTGGACTTCGGCTCCGGCGGGCCCGGCTCGGTCGGCCACATCCACGGCGAGCTGATCCGCAGGGTCACCGGCGCCAACCTGGTGCACGTGCCCTACCGCGGCGGCGCGCCGATGACCACCGACCTGATCGCCAACGTGATCCCGATCGGCATCGACGTGCTCACGGCCTTCGTGCCCTTCTTCAAGAGCGGGCAGCTCGTGCCGCTGGCGGTGACGAGTTCGTCGCGCTCGCCGCTCACGCCGGAGGTGCCGACGGTGGTGGAGCTGGGCCAGCCCAAGCTGGTGCTGGAAAACTTCTTCGGCCTGAGCGGGCCGGCTAAGCTGCCTGCCGCGATCGTCACCCGGCTCAACGGTGCGTGCAACGAGGTGATGGTGCTGCCCGAGGTGCAGAAGAAGATGCTCGAACTGGGCATCGTCGGCAAGCCCGAGACGACGGCGCGCTTCGAGAGCTTCGTGAAGGACCAGGTCGGCGTGCTCGGGCCGACGGTGAAGGGCGCCGGGATCAAGCTCTGAAAAAGGCGGTCAGCCCTCCAGGGTGAGCAGCGGCAGGTCGCGCTCGCGCGCCACGGCTTCGAGCTCGGTGCGCGTGCGCGTGCGCAGCCAGGCGGCCAGCGCCTCGCGCGTGGCCGGCGCCATCATGTCCTGGGCACCGAGGCCTGCCGCCGCGCACAGGCGCCTCGCGAAATGCGGCTCCAGCGCGGCCACCGCCACGCGCCCGTCGGCGCAGTCATAGACGCGGTAGCCCGCATGGGCGCCGCCCACCGCGCCCGTGGGCCGGGTCAGGCCCCAGCTGCGCGGCAGCGCGAGCCAGTCGGCCGCGGCATTGAGCGCGACCTCGAGGTACACGCCGGTCCCGGGCTGCGTGCGCGCGCGGAGCACCGCCTGGAGCACCGCCTCGCTCGCGAGCAGCGCGCCGCCCATGTCGGCGTAGAGCGTGGGCGGCAACTCGGTGCCGGTCACCAGGCCGCACTCGGCGAGGTAGGTGAGGTCGTGGCCCGGCTCTTCGGCCCGCTCGCCTGGAGCGCCGACGATCGCCACCTGCGAGAGCCCGGGGTGGCGCGCCTGCAGGGCGTCCCAGCCGAGGCCCAGCTTGGCCAGCGCCGAGGGGCGGAAGGAGGTCAACAGCACCTCGGTCCGGTCCAGGGCCTGGTGCAGCTGATCCAGGCCGGCTTCGGTCTTCAGATCGGCCGTTTCGACGCGCACGCCCTCGTGCAGCGCCGCGTAGGCAATGCGGTTGTAGCGGGCCATCGGGTCGCCAGTGGGCGGCTCGAACTTCAGGCAGTCGGCGCCCATGGCGCGGCAACGCATCAGCGCCGCGGGGCCGGGCAGGTTGAGCGCAAGGCTCAGGACGCGCACGCCCGCAAGGGGCGCGAAGGCGGGTTGGAGAGAAGCTGGCATGGCGGAGTCCTCGAGCTCTGCTGTCACCTTGGGAGCTTACCGGCTCGGCCGCCTCGCTCTACGATGTGGCTGCGCAACTCCCTCCACCAGAACCAAGGAGACCCACATGTACCAGAGCGATCTCATGGCCGGCCGGCGCATCCTCGTCACCGGCGGCGGCACCGGGCTCGGCAAGGCGATGGCCGAACGCTTCCTCGGCTTGGGGGCGGACATCGCGATCTGCGGCCGACGCCAGTCGGTGGTCGAGGAGACCGCGGCGCAATGGCGCACGCAGTTCCCCGGACGCAGGGTCGACGCCTTCGGGGTCGACATCCGCAACGCGCAGAGCGTGGAGGAGATGGTCGAGGCGCTCTGGCAGGGCGGCGGGCTGACCGGGCTGGTGAACAACGCCGCCGGCAATTTCGTCGCCCCGACCGAAAGCCTGTCCTCGCGCGCTTTCGACGCCGTCGCCAACATCGTCTTCCATGGCAGCTTCTACGTGACCCAGGCGGTGGGCAAGCGCTGGGTCGCGGAGGCCCGGGCCGGCCAGTGGAAGGCGGGCGACCCGTACCGCAGCGTCATGAGCATCATCGTGACCTGGGTCGACAACGGCGGTCCTTACGTGGTGCCTTCGGCGATGAGCAAGGCCGGCGTCGAGGTGATGACCAAGTCGCTGGCCATCGAGTGGGCGCGCTACGGCATCCGGCTCAACGCCGTCGGGCCGGGCGAGATCCCGACCGAGGGCATGAGCAAGCGCCTCAACCCCGGCGAGGAGCCCGGCGCGCGCAGCAAGCTGCGCAACCCGATGGCGCGCACCGGCCAGATGAGCGAGCTGCAGAACCTGGCCGCCTTCCTGATGGCGCCCGGCCAGTGCGACTGGCTCACCGGCCAGAGCATCATGATGGACGGCGGCCATGCCATGGCCACCGGCGGCAACTTCTACGAGCTGCGCGAGTGGACCGACGCGCAGTGGCAAGAAGCGCGCGAGCGCATCGAGGCGCAGAACCAGAAAGACAAGGCGCAGAGGTAGCGCCGTCGATTCGGGACCGGACAGCCGAACGCAGAAGACGCAGAGGTTTCGCAGAAGACGCAGAAGAAAACCTAAAAATGTTTTCTGTCTTTTCTGCGCCCTCTGCGTGATCTTTGCGTCTTCTGCGTTCGGAGGTCCGATCCCGATCCCCGAACCCCGACTAATCCACGATCTCCGCCCCGCGTGCCTTCAGCAGTTCGCGCAGGAAGGAGCGGTGGCAATGCGACTCGTCCTCGCAGTAGCAGCCGATCGAGAAGGCGCTCTGGTGCGACAGCGCTGCCAGCAGGTCCAGGCTGCGGCTGGCGTCGGGCTCGGCCATCTCGGCCTTGAACTTGCGCCCGAAGGCGGCCCATTGCGCGGGCGTCTCGGCGGCCTGGGCGGTCTTCATGGTCTCGACCGAGGGCGCGAGGTTGGGGTACCAGACGTCGTACCAGTTCTGCGAGGCGAACTCGGTCTTCGGAACGCCGCGCGGCGGGCGGCGCACGGTGCCGATGCGCAAGCCTTCGCCGGGGGCGCGCTCGCTGCCGAGACGGACGATGCGGATGGCCATGGATGTCTCTCCTCTGTTGGCTGGGCGACAGGCGCGATCATCGCCGAGCATCGATACTCGCTCCCATCGAACGAACCCGGAGACCTGCCATGAACGACCGCATCGAATCGATCCGCCACGCCGATGGCGTGGTCGAGCTGCAGCTGGCGCGCGCCGACAAGATGAATGCGCTGGACCCGGCGATGTTCGACGCGCTCATCGATGCCGGCGAGCGGCTGCGCGATGACGCTCGCGTACGCGCGGTGGTGCTTGCGGGCCGGGGCAAGGCCTTCTGTGCCGGGCTCGACATGCAGTCCTTCGAGCGCATGCAGAGCGCCGGCAGCGAGGTGATCGGCCGGCACGCGGTGTCCGACTTGCTCGTGCGTACACACGGCATCGCCAACGCGGCGCAGCAGGTCGCGATGGTCTGGCGCGAGGTGCCGGTGCCGGTGATCGCCGCGCTGCACGGCGTCGCCTTCGGCGGCGGCCTGCAGGTGGCGCTGGGCGCCGACATCCGGCTGGTCGCGCCCGACACCCGTCTGTCGGTGATGGAGATCAAGTGGGGGCTGGTGCCCGACATGGGCGGCATGGTCCTGATGCGCGAGCTGGCGCGGACCGACGTGGTGCGCGAGCTGACCTTCACCGGCCGCATCTTCTCGGGCGAGGAGGCGGTGGCGCTCGGCTTCGCGACGCGCACATCGGCCGATCCTTTGGCCGATGCCCTGCAGATGGCGCACGAGATCGCGCAAAAGAGCCCTGACGCCATCCGCGCGGGCAAGCGGCTGCTGAACGCGGCGATGGCGCACAGCGCGGCCGATCTGCTGCTGGCCGAGTCGGTGGAACAGAAGGCGCTGATCGGCAGCGCCAACCAGACCGAGGCCGTGCGCGCCAACATCGAGCGGCGCCCGCCGCGCTTCGAATCGCAGCTCTAGCCGATTTGTCTTTTCTGCGTCTTTCGCGTCATCTTCGCGTCTCCTGCGTTCGAATGTCCGGCTGCGCCAGCGTCGCCGCAAGCTCCCACAGCGATCCCATCTGTCCTGAATGAAAGAGCAGGGGCGGCGTGTCGGTGCGCGAGAAGCGGTCCACGCGTCCGAGGAGGATGGTGTGATCGCCTTCCTGGTGACGCGAATAGGTCGAGCATTCGAAGGTCGCGACGCTTTCGACGAGACGAGGGCATTCGTTGAGGCCGGTCTCGAACGATTCGCCGAATCGCTCGAACTTGTCCGCGGCCGGCTTGGCGAAATGCCAGGCCAGCTCCCGCTGGCCGGCGCCCAGCACGCTGAGGTTGAACGAGCGCGAGGCCAGGAAAGCCTCGGCGCTGCGCGTGTCGTCGCGAATGCTCCACAGGATCAGCGGCGGGTCCAGCGACACCGAAGCGAAGGAGTTGATCGTCATGCCCTCGCGCTTTCCATCGGGCGTCGTCGTGGTGACGAGGCACACACCCGTCGGGAAGCTGCCCAGCGCCTGCCGCAGCTGGCGCGCATCCACCGTGTCGGCGGCATCGCCCGTGATCAGAGCCCAGGAGTACATCGCCAATCCCTGATCAGTACTGGCCCTTGGGCTCGAGGCCGAGCAGGTACTGCCCAACCATCGAGGAGACGGCGTCCCAGTTCAGGCTGATGTGGCGCGAGATCGCGTTCGCGTCGCGCCACATGCGCTGGATCGGCTGGTTGAGCGCCAGGCCCGCCCCGCCCACGCTGGCGAACACCGCTTCGACGGCGTCGCGCGACAGCCGTGCGGCGAAGGCATGGTCGCGGCGATTGCGAATGCGTTGCTCGACGCTGATGTTCCGGCCCTCGGCCGCCATCTGCTCCACCTGCGCCGTGTCCCGGTAGAGCAGCAGGCGCGCCGCATCGACGCTCGCCGAGGCTTCGGCCAGGCGGGACTGCACCGGGAAGAACTCGCTCAGCCGGTTGCCCCCGCCGGCCACGGCGCCGCGCGTGACCCGCGAGCCGGCCAGCGCGATCAGCTCGTCGACGGCGCCCTGCGCCGTGCCGATGATGGGCGAGACGAGGCACACCGGGACCGCGGACAGGAAGGGGATGCGGTAGATCGGATTCGCGTTGACTTGGGCGCCGGGAGGGCAGTTCGAGGAGGCCTCCGCGAAGCTCAGCTTGCGGTGGCCCGGAATGAAGGTCGGCTTGTCGATGACGACGGCCTTGGACCCGGTGCCCGCCTGGCCGGCCACGTGCCAGTTGTCCTCGATCGTCCAGTCCGAGCGCGGTGCGAGCAAAAAGCCAGCGCTGGGCGGCGCTCCCTTTTCCTCCGCAGGGAATTGAACGCCCAGCAGGGCCCACTGCGAGTTGTCCACGTTGGAGGCGAAGAGCCACTTGCCCTGCACCCGGTAGCCGCCGTCGACCTTCTCGGCCATGGTGGCCGGCGCATAGGACCCGCAAACGATCGCGGCAGGGTCCTTGCGCCACACATCGTCCTGCGCTTCCTTGGGAAAGGTGCCGACGAGCCATTGATGGATGGCGCCCAGGGAGCAGCCCCAGGACGAGGAGGTGCAGCCGCGCGCGAGCTCGCTGACGACGTCGATGAAGGCCGTGAAGCCGTACTCGTAGCCGCCATAGCGTGCCGGCTGCATCAGCTTGAAGAAGCCCCCGTCATGGAAGGCGCGTGTCGTCTCCTCGGAGACCCGGCGTTCCTCCTCGGTGCGCTGCGCGCGGGCGCGAAGCATCGGCACCAATTCGGTTGCGCATGCAACTATTTTTTCGAGGGCGGGGGCGTCCTTCACCGGGGACTTCCGGCCCTCGGCGGGAAGGTCGACGTGATTGAGCTGGCCAAAAGGGTTCGCGGCATCGGTCATCGGGGATCTCCAAGAGTGATCGGCATCTGGAGCCCAGATTGAAACTCATATTGATTGCAAATGCAATTAATAAGTGCCTAGGGTTTACGCTTTATTGGCGCCTTGTTTCGCCGTTAAGATTCGTCATGGCCAAGCGAAAAACGTCCGCGGTCGTGTCGCTGGAGCAGCGCAGGGCACGCGCCGAGGAGTCCTCGGAATCCCCTGCAGTTGCAGACAAAACGACCCCTCACGACCTCGAACGGGCCATCCCGTACCTGCTTGCACGTGCAGGCACGCGGATGGGGCAATCCTTCAGCCGGGAACTCAAGCAGTTCAAGCTCTCGCTCACCGAGTGGCGGGTCTGCGTCGCCCTGCACCATCAGGCGCATCAGCGGCTTTCCGAACTGGCACTGCACACATCGACCGAGGCGTCCACGTTGTCGCGCGTGGTCGACGGCCTGCTGCGGCGTGGCGTGCTGGTGCGCGATCGATCGGACGCGGATGCCCGCGCGCTCGCGCTGAGCCTGACCGAGGCGGGACGCGACCTGACGTTGCGCATCATTCCCCTGGCGCAGCTGTACGAGCGCGTGTCCTTGTCCGGGCTGAGCCCTGCGCAAGCCGAATCCCTTCGGGACATGCTGCGGATGGTCTACGACAACCTGGCGGTGCTCGACCGCGAATGAGCCCGTGCAAGGCCGATGTGGCGCATCGGGTCGGCTGAAGACAAGAACGGAGACCGCGCGGTGAACATCAACTCGATCGATCTCAATCTGTTCCTGGTGTTCCAGGCCATCTATGCCACGCGCAGCGTCACGCTCGCCGGCGACCGCCTCGGCATGACGCAGTCCGCGGTGAGCAATGCCCTCAAGCGCATGCGCGAACGCTTCAACGACGCGCTGTTCGTGCGCTCGGCGGATGGGATGGTGCCGACGCCGGTCGCCGAACGCCTCGTCGTGCCCATCGAGGAAGGCATCGCCTGCCTGATGCAGGCCATCGACCAGGGCCGGAGCTTCGAGCCGGAGACGACCGGCCGCACCTTTCGAATCGCCGTCAATGACATCGGGCAACTGGTCATGGTCCCCGAGCTGCTCTCGGTCGCACGCGGCATCGCGCCCGGCATTCGCTTCGAGACGGTCGATGTTTCCGTGGCCGATGCCCGGCAGCGGATGCTCCACGGACAAATCGACATCGCACTGGGCAGCTGGGAGCCGATGGGCCCCGCCTTCTACCAGCAGCGGCTGTTCGACGAGAGCTTCGTCGTCGTGATGTCCAAGGCGTCTCGGCTGGGCTCGCGCACGCGCATCGAACTCGAGGACTATCTTTCAGCCGAACACATCGCCTATCGGCCGCAGGGGACGACCGACTCCCAGCTTCAGCAGACCCTGGACCGGGCAGGCGCGCTCGATCAGCGCCGCGTCGTGCTGACCGCCGCCCACTCGCTGGGACTGTCGGCCATCGTCGCAGCCTCGGGATTGCTGCTGACCGTGCCGGCCCGCCTCGCCAGGGCGATGGTGGCCTCACGCGCGGATCTGCACGCCGTCGACACGCCCTTCGAGGTCACGCCCTTCGAGATCCGCCAGCAGTGGCACGAGCGCTTTCATCAGGACAGCGGCAATCGATGGCTGCGGGAGCTGATCTTCGGCCTTTTCCACGAACGATCGCGATACGCGCCCGAGGCACAGGGCGCGGACGGCGTGCGCCCGGAAGCATGCCCTCTCAGGACCGATCCAGCTTGAAGAGCGACAAGGCGTTGGTCCGGCCGATTTTGGTTCGGTCGGCTTCGCTGATGCTCGTGTCGTCGAACCAGTTCGACGCATGGTCGACGTTCTCGAAGGGCCAGTCGGTCGAAAAGAGAATGCGGTCCGATCCGACTTCGAGCATCGCATCGATCAGCGTCTGGGTGCGGAAGTTGCCCGAGGTCGTGAGGTAGAAGTTCTGGTGGAAGTAGTCGCAGAGCTTGCGCTTGGCCGGATAGCCCTTGGGCGCCTGGACCCACGCATTGCGGTGATCGACCCGCCACATGTTGTAGGGCAGGCCTTCGCCCAGGTGGCCCAGGATGATCTTGAGGCCCGGGTGGCGATCGAAGAGGCCGCTCGCCATGAGGCGCAGGGCGTGGACCGCGGTCTCCTGCGCAAAAGCCCACGTGGGTCCGAGCAGCCACGGGTGGCCTTCGTAGATGTGCGCCCAGCTCGCCAGCGGATTGCGCGGGTGCAGGTAGAAGGGCGCGTCGAGCCGCTCCACCGCAGCCCAGAAGGAAGCGTACTGCGGCGCGTCGTAGTAGACGGCGTTGTCGGGCGTGCCGACCTGCGAGAAGCCGTTGACCAGCGCACCGCGGAAGCCGAGCTCGGTCATGCAGCGCTCGAGCTCCCGGGTCGCCTGGTCGGGGTCCTGCATCGGCAGGGCGGCAAAGGCCTGGAAGCGATCCGGCCGCCGCGCCACCTGCTCGGCCAGGAAGTCGTTGGCGCGCACCGCGAGCTCGCAGGCTTTGGCCGGATCGGGCACTGCTTGAACGGCAGGCGCGTTCAGCGAGAGGATCATCATCTCCATGCCATGCGCGTCCATCTGGCGCAGGCGGCCTTCGTGGATGTCGAGGAGGCGGCTGCTCAGCTCCCGCCAGTAGTCGCCGGGCACGAAGCCGGCCGAATCCTGCAAGGTCTCGGGAATCGCGAAGTGCTCCTCGAGGCCAATCTTTGCTTGCATGTCCATTCCTTTGTGCGGCGCTGCGCCGTGACGATCCGGTTCATGGCGGCGCCCCATCGGCGCTTGCCTCGCCGGTGAATCTACGGGGGCGTCGAGCTTCGGTCTAACGAAAATCGGTGATAGGGCGCATTCGCCGAGCGCATGGAGGAGCGGGCTGTCACGGGACGGATGATGGAAGACCCGCCCCAACATTCATGAGCCTCATAGGCCCTATCCGAAAAATGCGTTGGACCCGCGAAGCCAGGTTTTCCATCATCGGAGGCGTTCATCCCTATTCGACCGGAGACAAGAGAGCCATGCGCCAAATCGACCTTCACAAGCTGGCCGACGATGCCCGCTTCAACCGCTTCCACGGGCTCGTGCTGTTCTGGTGCGCACTGATCATCGTGTTCGACGGCTACGACCTGTCGGTGGTCGGCATCGCGCTGCCGTCGATCATGGCGAACATGGGCGTCGACGCGACTCATGCGGGATTCATGGTGAGCTCGGCACTCTTCGGCATGATGTTCGGCGCCATCTTCCTGGGCACGATCGCCGACAGGATCGGCCGGCGATGGGCCATCGCCATCTGCGTGGGCCTGTTCAGCATCTTCACGGCCGCCGCGGGCCTGGCCAAGGACCCCGTCAGCTTCGGCGCGATGCGCTTCCTCGCCGGGCTCGGCATCGGCGGCGTGATGCCGAACGTGGTTGCGCACATGACGGAGTACTCGCCCAGGAAGATCCGCGCAACGCTCGTGACGCTGATGTTCAGCGGCTATGCGGTCGGCGGGATCGTCGCGGCGATCCTCGGCAAGAGCTTCATCGAGGCGTACGGGTGGCAATCGGTGTTCTTCGCGGCGGGCCTGCCGGTGCTGCTGATCCCGGTCATCCTGAAGTCGCTTCCGGAATCGATGCCCTTCCTGCTGGCCAAGGGCCGGACCGAAGCGCTGAAGAAGATCGCCTCGAAGCTGGACCCAGGCTATGAACCGCTGGCGAGCGACCGCTTCGCAGTGCCGGCCGAAGACAAGGTCGACAGCGCGCCCATCAGGCACCTCTTCGGCGAAGGCCGCGGCTTCAGCACGGTGATGTTCTGGGTTGCGTTCTTCATGTGCCTGTTCATGGTGTTCGCGCTGAGTTCATGGCTGACGAAGCTGATGGCCAGTGCCGGCTACAGCCTGGGGTCGGCGCTGACCTTCGTGCTGGTATTGAACGTGGGCGCCATGGTCGGCGCGATCCTCGGCGGCTGGCTGGCCGACCGCTTCCACATCAAGTATGTGCTGGCGTCGATGTATGCCTTGGCCGCGATTTCGCTGACGCTGCTCGGCTACAAGATGCCGACGCCGGTGCTGTTCATCCTCGTGGCTCTGGCCGGCGCATCGACCATCGGCACGCAGATCGTGGCCAATGCCTATACCGGGCAGTTCTATCCGATGGCGGTCCGCTCCACCGGTCTCGGCTGGGCATTGGGCGTCGGTCGCAGCGGCGCGATCCTGGCACCGATCCTGATCGGCACCCTGGTCGGCATGAGCCTGCCGCTGCATCAGAACTTCATGGCCATCGCGATTCCTGCCGTCATCGGCATGGTCGCGGTGCTGTTCGTCAACCACGAGCGCTCGGCCTCGATGCACGCCGCCGGCGCGAGCCCTGAACGGCCCCAGGCGCCGGCGAGCGTGTCGGTGGCACACGGGGGCTGATCGCGAAGCGCAGGGTCCGGGGCTGTTCGATCCGGCGCTCGAATGCAGCCGCGTGCCGATCCCGTCAGCGCTTGTGCATGTGCGGACACACCGGCTGCGAATGGGACTTCGGGTCGCCGATGAAGGTGCGGGCCGACCAGAGCTCGGGGAAGGGGATCTCGTCCATCGTGGGCGCGAGCCATGCGACGCCTTCGGTGCCGAAGTACGCCGGCCTGGCGCCGAAGGTCCGGCGCGTTGCCATCAGGTGGCGATACTTCCAGTGGGTGAAGCCCTCGGCGATGTCGGCCAGCGTCTCGCCGAGCTGCTGGAGCTCGATGCCGGCCTCCGGGTCCGCGTAGATGTCGCGCCACAGCTGCTCGATCTCCTTGCAGGGACTGTAGGGTGCACGCAGGTCGCGCTCGAGCACGGCGCTGGGCACCTGCATGCCGATGCGGCCGAAGTAGGCCAGGACGTCGTCATAGAGGCTCGGCTCGCCCAGTGCCTTGTCGAGTTGGGCCCAGCGGCGGGGTTGCGGGACGAAGTGCTGCAGATGCTCCGCCTGCTTGATCCCAAGGAGGTACGCCATGTGCCTGTAGGTCCATCCCTGCAGTGCGGTGTCCTTGCCGTGCGTCGCTGCCGCACGCGACAGGATGGCCAGCAGGTCGTTGGGGGTCATCCACGCGATCGAACGCCAGATCGCGTCCAGCGGTTCCTGATGGGCGACGACCCGCAGCAGGGTCCGCCAGGCCTGGGCCAGGTCGTTGGCGCGAAGGCAGGCCTGTGCCGTCTGGATCTCCTTGATGATGAGCATCCAGTAGAGCTCGGACACCTGCACGTGGACGATCCAGGCATGCTCGCCGGGATGGTCGCTCACCGTGCGTTGCAGCGAGTGGAGGATGTCCGTTTGCATCCACGCGCTGTAGGGTGTCTGGCCGGCTGGCGTGCTCTCGTGGTTCTGAAGGGTATCGCTCATCGTGTGCTCCTGGTCGTAGGGATCGTGTTCGGTGGCATGAAGTCCGCGTTCCTCAGGCCAGGGCCTCGGCGGCGCATTCCGCGACGGCCGCCATGTACTTCGAAGGCGGCATCGAGTTCACCGAGGCCTGAACCGCTTCCCTGCACAGGGAGGGCCGCCGGGCGAGTGCCTCGAAGTAGCGCTGCACGTGCGAAAGTCCGCTCCACATCGAGGACAGCCCGAGATAGTTCACGCGGACGAGGTTGACGCCCCAGAAGGCATCGGCGAGCGAGAAGGGGTTTCCGTTCAGGCAGGAGAAGGTCCCCGCGGCCAGGTCGCGCTCGAGATCCATCAGCGACTCGCCCAGCCGATCACGGGCGGCACGCTGGAACGCGGGGTCATGGCGCAGCTTGCTGCCGGCGCTTTCCTTCACGATCTTGGCGCGATAGGCGGCCACCAGCGCGGGGTCGCCGGCGTTGGCGGCGATCAGCGCTTCCAGTGCCATGACCTTGACGTCGTAGACCGTCTCCATCGCCAGCTTGAGCGCTCCGGGCCGCCGGTCGGCATCGGGATGAAAGCCGTACAGCAGCGCGCCGTTCGGGATGCGGTCGACGATGCCGACCTGGCGCATCACCTCGCTGCGCGCCTCGGGATCGTCCGGTACCAGCTGGATCGGCTGGCGCGACACGGCGTCGAGGTAGCTGCAGATCTGCTGCGAATCCGCGACCACGCGGCCGCTCTGGTGGTCCACGAGCAAGGGCACCACGCAGGGGTCGAAGCCTTCGGTCCGGACCGAGGTTCGCCCGCTGTAGCCGCTGACGAAGTCCAGTCCCGAATCGCGTACAGCGATCAACCGCAGGCGGACATAGGCGGGGCTGTAGTGCTCGGCCGGGATCAATCCGTCGCGCCCCGTCGAGCCGAGGATAAGCATGTCGTTCGAGCGGTAGGACAGCCGCTTCTCGGAGAGCACCGTGCGCACCTTCTGCGAGCACAGCGAGCTCGCTGCGTGGAACAGCTCGAAGCGCGGATTCGCCTGCGCGCCTACGAGGGCGATGCGGCGCGGGTCCAGGATGGCGGCGCGGGCGGCGGCGGCCATCTCCATCAGGGGGGCATGATTCATCGTCGGATTCCTCTTCTCGACCTGCCGGGCAGGTGCACCATGGATCAGTGAACGGGTGGTGTTCAGAGGGTCTGAACACAGCCCGATCGTGGTGCCTCGCCGGTGGTTTGAGAAGCCGCCAATGCTTGTACGCACGATCCCGGAATTCCGAACGATCGATGCCGCAGCGCAAGCTGCGGGCAGATGGTTACTTCACGGGGATGAAGAACTCGGCGCCCTTGTTCTTCACCAGCATGACGACGAATTTCGCGGGCTTGGTCTTGCTTGCATTGCGGCCGACCGTGTGGACGTCGTCCGGGCCCTCGTAGAAGGTCTGGCCGGCCTTCAAGGTCACTTCCTTGCCGCCCTTGACGCCCATGACGATCGATCCCTCGATCACGTAGACGAAGGCGTGCGCATCGTGGCGGTGGATGGGGTCGGCGCTTCCCGGCGGGTAGTCGACGGTGATCATGAGGACCTCCTTGCCGGGAATGTCCTGGAGCTCCTTGGTCATCAATGGCTTGACGACGGCGTCTTGCGCCGCGTGCGGCGCGCCCGCATGCTGCGCGAACGCTCCCAGCGGGACGATCAGCAATGCCGCGATGATGTGTCTTGCCGTGCTTCTCATGGGGTCACCTCTTTCGTGAATTGCGCACGAGCAGAGCATAGGTCTGCATCGCCCGACGCAGTAGGCACGTGGAGGGGATCACGGCGTTGCCCGCCGATCACCAATGAGCGGGCTTCAGCTCAATGCATTCGACCGAGGCGAGGGTGCAGCACTTGCTCCATGCGGCTGGCCATCCGCAGCAGCGCAGCGTCGTCGCCAGGGCGGGCCACGACCTGGAGGCCGGCCGGAAGCGCACCGGCGCCGCGGGGCAGCGGGATCGAGATCGCCGGGCAGCCCGCGAGGTTGAAGGGGGCCGTGTAGGCCATCAGGGCCTCTCTCACGCTGCCGGCCCAGGCGCCGATCGTCAACGCCGTTTCGCCGATGGGCGGCGCGGTGCACGGCGTGGTGGGCAGCACGATGAAGCGGTGCCCGGCCATGAGCCGCGCGAGGCCCGCGGCGAGCTTTCGCCGGGCCTGCTGCGCAAGCACGTAGTCCTCCAGCCGCATCGAACGGGCGCGCGCCAGCCGCTCGACGGTTTCGGCGCCATAGTGCGCGGCGATCCAGTCGGGGTCGTTGCGCGCGAAATGGACGAGTGCGCCTTCGGCCAGCACGATGTGCGCGAAGGCGTCGAAGCTGCCGTTGAAGAGCTCTTCCGCGTTCAGCTCCTTGACATGGAAGGCCGATGCGAGCGTATCCGCGCCCACCGCAAAGGCACTGGCGATCTCGCAGGCGGGAGGCACCGGGCCGATCGCGCAGAGGACGCCGACGCGCGCAGGGTCGCCATCGGGCTCCTCCGCGGCGGCCGGCCCGGCAGCGATGCCCAGCGCATCGGCGAGCACGCGGACGTCGTCCACGCTCGCCCCCAGCAGACCGGGGTGGTCGAGGCTGGATGCCAGCGGGAAGACGCCCTGGCTCGGCAGCGCGCCGTAGCTCGGCTTGAAGCCGGCGACGCCGCAGAGCGCGGCAGGAATGCGCACCGACCCGCCGGTGTCCGTGCCCAGGCCCGCAGCCATCACGCCGTCGGCGATCGCCACGGCCGCGCCGCCGCTCGAGCCGCCGGGGATGCGCCGCGGGTCCTGCGGGTGGAGGGTGTCGCCGAAGGCAGCGCTCGCCGTGGTGACGCCCCAGGCGAATTCGTGCGTCGTCGTCTTGCCGACCACGATCGCGCCCTGATCCACGAGCGTGCGCACGACGCAGGCATCGGCGGACGGGATGTTGCCGATGAAGGCTGGCGATCCGTAGCGCGTCTCGATGTGTCGGGTATCGAACAGGTCCTTGACGCCGATGGGCAGGCCCTCGAGAGGGCGTTGCGTGCCTTCGGCATAACGGCGATCGCTCGCGGCGGCGGCGGCCATGGCCTGCTCGCGCGCAATGGTGGCGAAGGCATTGAGCCGGCGCTGCGTATCGTCGGCCCTGTCGAGCGTGCGCTGCACGAGCTCGCTCGCCCGGATGCGGCCACCGGCAAGATCGTCGAGCGATTGCCGCAGCGAGGCGGCGCGCGGCGCCGGGACGCTCACCACAGGCGCTCCAGCAGTGCATCCAGGCGCGCGGACGCATCCTGGCCGAGGTCCGCGACTTCCTCGGGATAGTTGGCCTTGAGCAGCGCGGCCACTTCGGGCAGCTTCGCCCGGTCGAGATCGAAGGCGCCGATGCGGCTCGGCAGGCCGAGCTTCGCGACGACGGCGGAAATCCGTTCGGCCAGCCGCGCTGCCGCTCCCGGTCCGCCGGGAGACAGCGCTTCGAGCTTGTCGCCGTAGAAGGCTGCACAGGCCTCGATGACCGGCGCGAGCGTGATGCACGAGGTCGCGCTGTGCGGCAGCCCGAAGCTGCCGCCCAGGATATGGCCGATGCGGTGGCTCAAGCCATAGATGACGGACGCCGGCGAGAAGTAGCACTGCCAGGCGCCCAGCTGCAGCTGCAGCAGATCGTCGTCGTCCACGAGGCCCGCGTCGAGGGCCTGCCGCGTCTCGAGCTTCGAGGGCCACTTCTCGAGCACCCGCAGGAAGCGATCCACGCCGCTGGCCGCCATGATCGCGTGCGGATGGCTGCGCGTCACCTTGCGCATGCCCTCCACCGCATGGTCGATGCCCTTGATGGCCGACGACAGCAGCAGCGCCCGCGGCGTGTCGCGCACCAGGAGCGGGTCGATGAGGACGAGCTTCGGCGTGGTCTCGCGCACGGCGTAGCTGCGCTTGAACTTCTGCGGCCCGTCGGTTTCGGTGATGCCGAAGTAGTGCGAGTACTCCGAGCCGGAGAGCGTGGTCGGCAGTGCCACGATCGGCAGGTGCTTGCCGGTGCGGGCGTGATGCAGGTGAGAGACCGCCTTGGCAGCGTCGAGCACCGAGCCGCCGCCGAGTCCTACGATGGCATGTGCATCCGAGCGCAGGCAGGCCTCGAGCGCCGCCTGCACCGCCACGTCGGGAACATGCGCGGGCAGGCTGGTGAGGGTGCCGGCCATGTTCTCGAGGTGCGGCTCGACATGGCGGCGAGCCAGCCCTTCGAGCGGCGGGACGGTGAAGACGATCGGGCGCTCGATGCCCGAAGATCGGAGACGGGGGAGCGCAAGGCGCAAGGTGTTCTCGCCCCAGAACACCGCGTCTTGCGGCAGGCAGTTCAGTTGGTTCATGTCGGCGGTCCTCGATCCGATGAAGTTCGCAGGAGCGCGACGATAAGGCCGATGCGGGCTTCCTGAGGCTGGCTCGACAAGGACTCTGCGTCCAAGCTTCTGAACGATCTTCAGCCGCCGCCGAAGTGCGTGACCTGGGGTATCTCGACGGCCAGGAAGTCCACCAGGGATCGCACCGCAGGCAGCAGTCCGGTGCGATAGGGAATGAGCGCCGATATGCGCGCGTCGGCGGCGATCCAGCCGGGCAGGATCTGTCGCAACGAGCCTGCCGCAAGCTCGCCGCGGCAGATGTAGCCCGGCAGTGCCGCGATGCCGAGGCCGGCGCAGGCGGCTTCCTTGAGGGACACCAGGTTGTTGCTCTGGAAGCGCGGGGCCATCGCCACCACGAACTCCTTGCCGCCGGGCCCTTTGAGCTGCCACTGCACCGGACCGTTTCGCACGATCGAGATGCTGGCGTGGTGCAGGAGCTCTTCCGGATGATGGGGCTCCTTCATCTTCGCCAGGTAGGCCGGGCTGGCGAACAGGACCCACGGCACGTTCGCGATGGCGCGCTGGACGAGCGTCGAGTTCTGCAGCGGCACCGTATGCCCTCGAATGGCGAGGTCGAAACCTTCGCCGACGATGTCGACCATCCTGTCCGTCGCGATCTCGACGATCTGGACCTTGGGGTGGCGGTTGAGGAAGACCGGCAGCAGGTCGCGCAGCGCGAACTGCGCGATTTCCACGGCCGTCGTGATGCGGATGACGCCGCTCGGTTCGGCGAGCCGTTGGCGGATCGCTTCCTCGGCAATGTCCGAGCTGCGCAGCATCGCAACGGCGTACTGGTAGAACTCCTTGCCGATGTCCGTCATGCCGAATTGGCGCGAGGTCCGGTTGAGCAGCCGCACGCCGAGCGAGGTCTCGAGCTCCTGCACGCGGTGGCTCAGTGTCGACTTGGGGAGGCGAAGTGCCGTGCCGGCCGAGGTGAAGCCGCCGCGGTCGACGACCTGCACGAAGTAATAGACGTCCTTGAGGTCGAGCATCGGTGCGCCGTGTAGGAGGGATCGCGTCGAGCATAACGCTGCGCCGCGCCCGGTCGCGCCGTTCGGGAATCCGCAACCTTGCGTCCAAGCCGCGCCGGCTTCTCAAGCGCATTCGCCGTTCCTACGATTTGCCGGTCTGATCGACGCACGGCCGCCACCCCACCCATGGAGACACATCCAATGAACTCGCTCATCGACGAACTCATCTGCGAACGCCGCACGAAGCGCGGCTTCCTCGACCGCCCCGTGCCGCTTTCGACAGTGAGGGACATCCTCTCGGTCGCCAAGTACGCCCCCAGTTCGAGCAACACGCAGCCCTGGCGCTGCTACGTGGTCACGGGCGAGGCGCGCGAGCGCGTGACCACGGCGGCCGTCGAGGCCTTCCGCGCCGGGCCCGAGAAGCTCGTGCCCGAGTACCCGTTCTTCCCTCAACCGCTGCACGATCCCTATTCGTCGCGTTTCAACACCTTCCGCGGCCAGCTGGGGGATGCGCAGGGCGTGCATCGCAGCGACAAGGTCGGCCGGATGCGCGACGTGGAACGGCAGTTCCTCTTCTTCGACGCACCGGTCGGGATCATCTTCACGATGGACCGCCGCCTGGAATGGGCGAGCTTCATCTGCTACGGCTGCTTCCTGCAGAACATCATGCTCGCCGCCAAAGGGCGGGATCTGGACACCTGCCCGCAGCAGATCTGGTCGCTGCAGTATCCCGTGCTGCGCGCCGAGCTCGGAATTCCCGAAGGCGAGATGGTCGTCGCCGGGATGTCGCTCGGCTATGCGGACAACAGCATGCCGGAGAACCGCATGGCGCTGCACAAGCTGGAGGTCGAGGAGTTCACCACCTTCGTCGACGCCTGAATGGCACGGCGCGCTTCAAACCCCCACTCACTCAACAAGGAACCCGGATGTCGATCATCAAAGGCTTTCATCACCTGACCGCCTGCGTCAGCGGCGCTCAGGAAGACGTGGACTTTTACGTCAAGCTGCTGGGCCAGAGCCTGGTCAAGAAGACCGTGCTGCTGGACGGCGAGGACCCGATCTATCACCTCTACTACGGCAACCCGCAGGGCGATGCCGGCACGCTCGTCACGTCCTTTCCGTTCAAGCAGAAGGGCGTCAAGGGGCGGCGTGGCTCGGGGCAGATCAGGGTCATCAACTACTCCGTGCCGAGTGGCTCGCTGGACTTCTGGCGCCGGCGCTTCGCGGCGCATGGCATAGCCTTCGACGACGCGGTGGTGGAGCGCTTCGGCGAGCATCGCCAGCGCTTCCATCATCCGTGCGGCATCGAGTTCGACCTCGTCGCTTCGGACCGCGATGAGCGCGTACCCTGCCTGGCCTACGACATTCCCGAGGCCTTCGCGATTCGTGGCGTGCACAGCATCACCCTGTCGCTTCGGGAGGTTGCCGAGTCGATCGCGTTCATGCAGGAAGCGATCGACTTCCGTTACGCGGGCGAATCGGGCCCCTACCACCGCTTCGAGACCAGCGACGGCGCGCCAGGGACCATCGTCGAGTTCCTTCACGAGCCGGATCGCCTGCAGGGCTCGTCGATCTATGGCGAAGGCACGATCCATCATGTCGCTTTTGCGGTCGACAGCGAAGAGCAGCAGATGCAGATCAAGAACAAGTTGATGGGCATGGGCTACATCGATGCCTCCGAGTCCGTCAACCGCAACTACTTCCGCTCGATGTATTTCAAGATGCCGGGCGGCGTGATCTTCGAGGCCGCGACGACCGACATCGGCTTTGCCATCGACGAAGAGCCCGGTCACTTCGGCGAGGAGTTCCAGCTGCCGCCATGGCTTCGCGATCGCAAACAGGAACTGCTCGGCCGGCTGGAACCCATCTCGGCATGAACTTTGTGGCGGCAGGCTCGAGCAGCCTACTCGCCAGGCAGCAGCGGTACCCAGCCGGGCTGCGCTGCGACGCGCGCCAGCCACGCGCCGATCGCGGGATAGGGCGCCATGTCGTAGCCGCCCTCGTGGGCCAGCGACACGTAGCATGAAGCAGCCAGGTCGGCGAGGGTGTAGCCTTCGCCGACCAGCCAGGTGTGCGAGGCGAGCCACTGCTCGAGTTTCTCGAGGGCGGCGTGGCCGTCCTTGTGGTACCGGGCGATGTCGTCTGCCATGGCCGCAGCCAGCCCGCGCAGGTGGCACACGCGGGGCACGGCGATCGCCTTCTGAAGATCGGCCTGCTCGAAGAACAGCCAGCCGAGCATTTCCGCGCGCAGGAACCGGTCCTCGGGAACGAAGCGGGTGCCTTCGGCCAGGTAGAGCAGGATGGCCCCGGATTCGACGAGGGTGCGGCCGTCGTCGAGTTCGAGTGCCGGCACGCGCGCGAAGCGGCTCTTGCGGCGAAAGGCCGGCTCGGCGGCTTCGCCCTTGGCGAGATCGAGCGTCACGCGCTCGAAGGGGAGGCCGAGCTGGTTGAGCAGGATGCGAACCTTCCAGCAGTTGCCGGAGAAGCGGCTGTCGTAGAGGCGCAGCATGTGTGGACTCGCAAAGAGGCAAGAAGACCAGGGTAACGACTGCGATGATCCCGTATCCGGCCCGATGCTGGCAAGCCTCCATCGTTCCTGTCGTGTGGCGATGGGGCGGGTCCGGCAGGCGCGGCGCATGCTGCGAGCGCCGCCGGCGGCCGATCTCTTCCGAGTAACATCACGGCGCCTGACGAGGCCTGTGAATATGCAATCAGCCGATGCCGCCACCTTCGATGAAGGCTATTACCAGCGCTACTACTTCGACAAGAAGACCAAGGTGGTGGACCCCCAGCATGCCGAGCGGCTGGGCGACTTTGTCTGTGCCTACCTGCGATACCTGCGGGTGCCCGTGCAGCGCGTGCTCGATGTCGGATGCGGTATCGGGATCTGGCGCGACATCGTCGCGCGGCAATTCCCCTCGGCCAGCTACCACGGCGTGGAGTTCAGCGAGTACCTGTGCGATCGCTACGGGTGGGAGCGCGGCTCGGTGGTGGACTACCGGGCGAAGCAGCCCTTCGACTTCGTCATCTGCCAGGGCGTGCTGCCCTATCTCAGTCCGCCGGATGTGAAGCGCGCCCTGCGCAACCTGGGCCTGCTGAGCCAGGGTGCCTTGTATGTGGAGGCGGTGACGCGCGAGGACTACGCGCGCGACATCGTGGACGAGGACGTGACCGACCCGAACATCTTTCGCCACCACGCCGAGCTGTACCGGCGAGGGCTGTCGCGGCATTTCCTGGAAATCGGCGGCGGGGTCTGGCTGAGCCGGCAGGCCGAGGTGCCGCTGTTCTCGCTGGAGCACGTCGCGGAGTGAGGTCCCGGGCGCCGCGCCGAGTCGAGGCCGTGGCCTTTTGAAGCCGCGTCAATCCCCGCGAACAACACCTTCGCGCCGCGGGTCCGCACCGCCGAAGTAACCGGCAGGCGTCTTCTGGATCGCCTGCAGGCCGCTCGTCATCTCGATCTCTCGCACCTCCGCGCCGCGCGCGCGAAGCGCACGGATGGTCGGCAGCGCGAAGCGGCCTTCCTCGAGCAGGCTCGGACCATTGAGCGATCCGAAATTGGGCAGATCGATCGCCTGCTGCGCATTCAATTCCCAGTTGAGCATGCCGTACAGCGTCTTGGCCGTGAAGTGGATGATCATGGCTCCGCCGGAACTGCCCACGCTGGCGATGAGCTGGCCGTTGCCTCCATCACCGGTTCGTTCGAACACGAGGGTGGGGGCCATGGATGACTGCGGGCGCTTCCGCGGCTGGACACGGTTGGCGACCGGGCGGCCGTCCGCATCGGCAGGGGCAAAGCTGAAGTCCGTCAACTCGTTGTTGAGAAGGAAGCCGCCGGCCTTGCCGGTTCCGCCGTCGGTGAGCAGGCGTGCCCCGAAGGCGCTCTCGATCGTCGTCGTCATCGCCACCGCGTTGCCGGCGGCATCGACGATGCTGATGTGCGAGGTGCCGTGCTCCTGCTGGGCCGGCATCGGGGCGTACGAGACGGCCGATGTGCCGGGCACACCGGGCCTGGCGGACTTCATGCTGGGCGCGTCGGGTGCGGTCGGGATCAGCCTGGCGCGCTCATCCAGATAGGCGGGCGCGATGAGGCTGTACCAGGTGCCGCCGGGGGGCTGTACGAAGTCCGGGTCTCCCAGGTACTTCGCCCGGTCTGCAAAGGCAAGACGCGACGCTTCGGTGTAGAGGTGCAGGAATTCCGCCCTGGGGGCCGGCCCTTTGGCGAAGTCCGCCCCTTCGACCAGCGGTAGTTCGTGGGCGTGCGTGCGCGCCAGCATGCCGAGGATCTGGGCCACGGCGATCGCACCGGTGCTGGGTGGCGGCATGCCGCAAAGACGATAGCCGCGAATGCGGCCGGCCGCATTCCGGGCGTCGTAGTCGCTGCAGATCGGCTCGCGCTCCTTCGGCTCGTAGCTGGCAAGATCGGCCATGGACAACTGGCCGGGATTGGCCGGGTGGCCCGAGACTCTGGCAACGATGGCTCGAGCCGCGCTGCCGCCCAGCAGCCCGGTCGACCCTTCCGAGGCGATCTTGCGCAGAACATCCGCGTAGGCGGGGTTCTTCAGGATCATGCCGGCCTGGAGCGCTTGTCCATCGGGATAGTAGAAAGCGGAGGCGGCGGCATCCAGGCGAAGGTAGGGGTCCTCCCTGAGCAGGAATGCCAGGCGGGGGCTGACGGCAAATCCCTGCTCGGCGAGTCGAATCGCAGGATCGAACAGCCGTGCCCAGGCGAGCTTGCCGTGCTGGCGATGGATCATCTCCAACATGCGCACGGCACCCGGCACGCCGACGGCGCGCCCGCCCACGACGGCGTCGTAAAAGGCCATGGGCTTGCCGCCGGCGTCGAGAAACAGCCTTTCGGTGACGGCAGCGGGCGCGGTCTCGCGACCGTCGAATGCCTGCACGGACCTGCCGTCGTAGTGGAGCAGGAAGGCTCCGCCGCCAAGGCCGCTCGATTGGGGTTCGACCAGGCCGAGCACCATCTGCACGGCGATGGCAGCGTCGGTGGCCGAGCCTCCTTGCCGGAGCACGTCATAGCCGGCCTCTGCCGCCAGCGGATTGGCGGCCGCGACAGAGAACGTAGTCGTTGCCCAACCCGGCTTGGCCTGGTAGCCGGAGCCGGATTCGGGCAGGGTCGCCGCAGTGGGGCTTGACGCTTGTGGAGGGAGCGCCGTGCAGGCAACCAGCAAGCTGGCCGCTGCAGTGACGATCCCAAGGCAAAGATGACGTCTCGATGCGAGTGAGAGTACGCCCATCGGCATCAGGCAAGAAGAAGGTGGCTGCGCTTCGAGCACGGGACTGGCCTGCCCGGAGGGAATCGAACCCCCGACATTCGGCTTAGAAGGCCGATGCTCTATCCAACTGAGCTACGGGCAGTGAGGAAGGTGCGCGATTTTACGTGGTGCGGCCGGCGTCGGCGGGGGCCGACACGGCGTCGGGAGTTTGCCCGAGAGAACCAGGCATCCCTGGGGGCCAAGGTGGCGGTTTCAGATGGAGTTCCACCCCATGAGCACCAGCACCAACCAACAGACCCCCAACGAGGAGCCGGAGATCGGGTTCGAGGAATCGATTCCCCTGGATGGCCCCGATCCCGTCGGCGAGAAGATGATCGAGGAACTGGGCGGGCGCGAGCCAGTCCAGAAGGAGCCCTCGTCGCCGCCGCCCGAGCCGATGCCGGAGCAGTTTCCCGCCAGTTGACAGGGCCGTCCGCGGAAGCGCGGCTCGCGTCGAGGATGATGACCGCAGCTCGAGCAAACGATGCGCGTCGAGGAGATGCGGCGACGCGGCAATTGGAGTACCTTCCGGCCATGAGCACCAAGGCTGCGCGTCGCGAGTATCTGCAGGCGGTTGCCGAGTTCGACCTGGCATGTCGGGCCTTCTCGCGTGGCATGGAGCAGGTGCTGGAGCCGGCGGCGCCCGATGCGGCCCGCCTCTTCGGACCGAGGAAGCCGGCGAAACGCGCACCACGTGCCGCGCGAGGGGCCGAGCGCGCAAGGAAGGCCTGAACGTCAATGGGCGTCGATGCGCAGATCCCGCAAAGCAAAATGCCCGCAACGATCCAGGTCATTGCGGGCATTCACTTTTTGATGGTCGGGGCGAAAGGATTCGAACCTTCGACCCTCTGCTCCCAAAGCAGATGCGCTACCAGGCTGCGCTACACCCCGACGAACCTGAGATTCTAGCCTGCACGGCGGGGCCGGCCCTCAGCGCCTTTGGTACTGCGTCTTGCCGAACAGCACCTCGCGCTCCTTGTCGCCGGTGATGGGCCGGCGCAGATCCGCCAGCACCTTGACGCCGCGCTGCACCGCCGGGCGCGCGGCAATGCCTTCGAACCATTTCTGGAGGTGCGGGAAGTCCGTGAGCACGATGCCCTGGCCCTCCCAGTTGCGCAGCCAGGGAAAGATGGCGATGTCGGCGATGGAGTAGCTGTCGCCGGCGATGAACGCGTGGCTGGCGAGCTGCTTGTCGATCACGCCGTAAAGGCGCCGCGCCTCATTGCTGTAGCGGTCGATCGCGTAGGCGATTTTCTCGGGCGCGTAGAGCCGGAAATGATGGGTCTGGCCGAGCATCGGGCCGACGCCGCCCATCTGGAACATCAGCCACTGAAGCACCTCGTAGCGGCCGCGGTCGCTCTCGGGCATGAAGCGGCCGGTCTTGCCGGCCAGGTAGACCAGGATGGCGCCCGACTCGAAGAGCGAGATCGGCTTGCCGTCCGGCCCCTCGGGGTCGGTGATGGCCGGGATCTTGTTGTTGGGGCTGATCTTGAGGAAGCCGGGCTCGAACTGGTCGCCCTTGCCGATGTTGACCGGGTGCGCGCGGTAGGGCAGGCCGCACTCCTCCAGCATGATGTGGATCTTGTGGCCGTTGGGCGTGGGCCAGGAATAGATGTCGATGGGGGCTTGGGACATGCGAAGGGTTCCACGGATGAAAGACGGCCGGCCAGCATAGCGGCGGGTGGTCTTTCGTGCAGGGCGGCACCCGTAAGCCGGCAGCCGCCGTGCCGCCATTCAGGCGGCGGTGGTGACCGCGCCCGGTGCCAGGTGCTTGTGAATCAGCGCGACCACCGCGGCGCCTTCGCCGATGGCGCCGCCCACGCGCTTGACC
>Ga0075370_10000122_pt1 | contig 25653 bp, 19 predicted proteins | sample EndMethybrTD3035_FD_71398 | JGI IMG/M metagenome (GOLD analysis project Ga0075370, IMG submission 71398) | Populus endosphere microbial communities from Tennessee, USA - Endosphere MetaG P. TD hybrid TD303-5 | ecosystem: Host-associated > Plants > Roots > Endosphere | place: USA: Tennessee... | reverse complement strand
AATGCGGCCACCGGGCAGTTCCGCCAGATCACGGGTGTGGCCGCGGGGTCGGCCGACAGCGATGCGGTCAACGTCTCGCAGCTCAGGGGGGTTCAGGGCCAGGTGGCGGTGGTCGACCGGTCGGCGGTCAAGTACGACACGAACCCGGATGGCTCCATCAACTACAACACCGTGTCGATGGGAGGCAGCAACGCCACCGGCCCGGTCACGGTGCAGAACGTGGCGCCCGGCGTGGCGGGCACCGATGCGGTCAACGTGAACCAGCTCAACAACGGCATCGCCGGGGCCAACGCCTACACCGATGCACGCGTCAATGCCCTTGGCGGGGAGATCCGCGGCATCGCCAAGGATGCGAGCGCGGGCGCCGCGGGTGCGATGGCCATGGCGAACATGCCGCAGGCCTATATACCGGGCAAGAGCATGGTGTCCGCGGGGGTTGCGGGTTTTGACGGCCAGGCCGCGGTCGCCATCGGCGTGTCGAAGCTCTCGGACAACGGCAGGTGGGTCGTGAAGTTCAGCGGCTCGGCCAACTCGCGCGGAAAAGTCGGCATGGCTGCCGGGGCAGGCTTCCATTGGTAGGCCGACTGAACAAGAAGAGGAACAACATCATGAAAAAGCAATTGCGTCGCTTTTCGGCCGTGGCAGCGGGCGCTGCAGCAATGCTGATGCTGCAGGGCTGCAGCACCTACGTGAGCAAGGGCATCACGGACGACGGAAAGGCCACCGAAGTGGTCTTTCCCAACATCGACAACGACGCATGGCTCAAGGAAGGCACGTTCCCCAACCTGGACAACCTGCGTGCTGTAGCGCCGGGGGTCACGAAGGATCAGCTGTACGACCTGCTCGGACGCCCGCATTTCAGCGAAGGGCTGGCGGGCCCGCGCGAGTGGGACTACATCTTTCATTTTCGCAAGCCCGGCGGCAGCGTGACCACCTGTCAGTACAAGGCGATCTTCGACAAGGACTACAAGGCACAGACCTTCCATTGGCTGCCGGCCGGTTGCGGCGATGTGCTGGCAGCGCCTCCGGCGCCGATGGCCGAACGGCCGGCCGCCGCGGGCGCCGCCGCGCCGCGCAGAACCACACTGGGTGCCGATGGCCTGTTCCGTTTCGACGGTGGCTCGGTGGCCGACCTGTTGCCCGAAGGGCGCCGCAAGCTCGACGCCCTGGCCGGCGACATCAAGGGCAGCCTCCAGTCGGTGGATGCGGTCAACGTGATTGGTCATACCGATCGCCTGGGCACCAGCACCTACAACCACGCGCTCTCGCTGGCTCGCGCGCACGCTGTGCGCGACCATTTGGTGCAGGCCGGCGTGGCGGCCCAAACCATCCAGGTACAAGGCAGGGGCGAGTCCGAACCGAAGGTGCAATGCGCACAAAGCGGCCGGGCAGCGCTCATCGCCTGCCTGGCCCCGAACCGGCGCGTCGAAGTCGAAGTGTTCGGCGGACGCTGAACTGCGCGGGCGGCTCTGCACGCCAGGATCGCCACGCTTGGGTTTCACTCGATAAGAGACGCCCTGCCCGGCCTCTAATCCGGGCGCACAGTGCTTGCGTTCCACACGCCGTGGGACGCCCCCTTGTCCTCCAGGCGCAGACGCAGCCGCCCGGTCGCGCGCTTCAAGGGCGGCTGCACGTCGGCCGACAACGCGAATCAGAAACAACCGACAACGCATGTTTTCGGGAAGGCGCAAAGCTGAACTGCGCTTGCAGGAGACAACCATGCTCACCACCGATCAAAAAGAGGCCATCCTTCGCCGGGCCGGCGTCACTGTGCCAGCCTTTCCCTCACCCCGCGCCCGCGATCAACAGCAGCAGCAACAACAGCAACAGCAGGCAGACGGCCCAGAGGATGCCGCCAAGCAATGGGCACGCACCATTGACACGCTGTTCGCGGAGTATTCGGCCGCCCGCGCGGCCCGAAGCCTGCGAGAGGCCGAGGAAACCCGGCAGCTCGGTGCGCTGCGCCGGGCTTCGGATCGCTCGACCGCGTGACCGCGCCGCGGCCAGGCCATCCCGCCCTGGCGCCGCCCTGGTGTCGAACGAGCGCGGCACGGGGTCAGGCCGCGCAGGGCTGTTGACTCATGACGCCGTGGGGATGCGAATGCCGGTCGGATGCGTCGCCTCGAACGCCTCCTGGCAGGGCACGCAGCGCTCGCTGAACGGCAGCGCCACCAGCCGCGCGAACGGGATCGCGGTGCCGCAGTCGACGCACAGGCCGTAGCTGCCGTCGCGCATGCGCTCGCGCGCGCCGCCGATCCGGCGCAGTTCCTCCAGGTCGCGCTCCAGCTCGGCATAGCGCACCGCATCGCGGATGCGTTCTTCCCCCTGCTCGCCGATGTCGCCGACCTGCACATGCGGCTCGCGCAGCGGCGTCTGGGCGACTTCTTCGTCGACTGCACGGACCTGGGCTCGGAGCTCGTCCCCGCGCGCGTCGAGCCGGGCCGAGAGCGCAGCCTGTTGCTTGGGCGTCAAGTTCGAATCGGACATGGTCGTGCTGGCGTTGCAAAGGTGCGGCAACCCGCGTGCCCGGTAACTCTGACTGCAAGGAGCGGGGAACTGGCGCGCCTGGCGTGCGTGGCGTCAGGCGCGATTGCGCAATACCACCAGGCGAGACAGCCCGAACAGGTTGACCGCCTCCAGCGACAACACGCGCCAGTCGTGCGCCAGGATCTGTTCCTCGTAGCGAAAGTCCGAGCGAAAGCCCACGTGATCGGCGGCCGAGCGCACTGCCCGCTCCAGCAGCCACCAGGCCGGGCTGCCGCTGAAATGATTGAGCACCACGATCGTTCCGTTGGGCTTGCACACCCGCCGGATCTCGCGCACGAGTTCGGCCGGGCGCGGCGTGACCGAGAGCACATAGGGCACGGTGACGCAGTCGAAGCTCGCGTCGGCAAAGCGCATGCGCTCAGCATTCATCTGTTCGATGGCGATGCGATGGTCCGGCAGCCGCGCCGCGCGTTCGCGGGCCCGCTCGAGCATGTCCTGCGACAGGTCGATGCCGACGATGCGTGCCGCCGGCGGATAGCCGGGCAGCGCCAGGCCCGTGCCGACACCGACCTCCAGCAGGGTCGCCGGTGCCAGAACCCGGACCACTGCCGTCATGCGGCGCCGGCCGGGCTCCAGCACGCCACCGAAGAGCAGGTCGTAGATCGGGGCGAGCCGCGCATAGGTCTGTGCGACGCGCGCTTCCGAGCCGCCGACGCGCGACGTGCCACGGCGCGGATTGGCGGGCTTGGCGCGGCCGCGTGCTTCGCCGTCCCTCATGCTGTGCCCTCCGGAGCGGGCTGCGTGCCTTCGCCGACCGCGTCGGGCGGTGCCACGCGGCGCAGAAAGTCGATGGTGCGGGCCGCCACCCGCTCGGGCTCCTCGTGGTGGAGCCAGTGGCTGGCCTGCGGCAGGTGCAGCGAGGCGCCGTGCCGGCAAAAGTGCAGCCCTGCCTCTGCGAGTCCGGCGCCGAGCGCCACGTCGCGGTCGCCCCAGATCACCTGCACCGGCACCTCGATGTTCGAGACGAGCGGTCGCGCCCACGGCAACGCGCGGTACCAGTTCAGCATGCCCGTGAGCGCACCGTCCTCGCGCCAGGCCTGCGCATAGGCGGCCAGCAGCGCGGGATCGAAGGCGCCGGCGCGGCTGCTGCTGGTGAGAAGGCGCCGCAGCAGCGCATGGTCGTGCGCGCCGAGCAGCCACTCGGGCAGGCCGGGCACCTGGAAGAAGCCGACATAGGCGCTGCGCAGCAGCTGGAGCGGGTGCATGAGGGTGAAGCCCGGCAGGCTGCCCGGGTGCGGCGCGTTGAGGATGCAGGCCGCGCGCAGCCGTGCCGGATCGCGGGCGGCCAGGTGCCAGGCCACCACGCCGCCCCAGTCATGGCCGACCACGGCAAAGCTTGCATGGCCCAGTGCGCTGCACAGGTGCAGCACATCGTCGGCCAGGGTGTCGAGTCCATAGGCGTGCACGCTCTCGGGTTTGTCGCTGCGCCCGTAGCCACGTTGGTCGGGTGCCGCTACACGCCAGCCTTCGCCCGCGAGCGCCGTGGCCAGCCGCGTCCAGGCGTCGCCGGTCTCGGGAAAACCGTGCAGCAACACCACGAGCGGCGCGCCCTCGCGGCCCTGCACATGCACATGAAAACTCAGCCCGTTGGCCGAAATCCGCTGCGCGCGAGCGGCATCGGCGTCGGCGTCCAGCACAAGGGGCTCCGGCGAAAGCGGGCGGGTCATGGCCCGGCAGGAGCAATCGGGATGCCCGGCCCGGCGGCAGCCTCTCGGCAGCATCACGGCAGGCATCCCGTTTGCCGCGCTTGTGGGTTGCCCGCGCCGCACCGCTCTGCGCGCTCCCACCCTTTGAAAGGATGCATCGATGAATCTTCCCGCGCAACAACAGGAGCCGCCCGGCAGCGACGCCGAACTGCGGCCCGCGGCCGACCACGGCGAGCAAAGCTACAAGGGCTCCGGCCGGCTGGCCGGCAAGGCGGTGCTGCTCACCGGCGGGGACAGTGGCATTGGGCGCGCCGTGGCGATCGCCTTCGCGCGCGAGGGCGCCGATCTGCTGGTGTCCTATCTCAACGAGCACGAGGACGCGCGCGAGACGGCGCGCTGGGTCGAACAGGCCGGCCGCCGCGTCGTCCTGGTGCCGGGCGACATCGCCGATCCGGCGCATTGCCGCGCCCTGGTGCGCCAGACGGTCGAGGCCTTCGGACGCATTGACGTGCTGGTGAACAACGCCGCCTTCCAGATGGCCCACGAATCGCTGGAAGAGATTCCTGACGAGGAATGGGACCACACCTTCAAGACCAACATCACCGCGATGTTCCATCTGTGCAAGGCCGCCGTGCCGCACATGAAGGCAGGGGCGTCGATCATCAACACCTCCTCGGTCAACTCGGACATGCCGAACCCGCGCCTGCTGGCCTATGCCGCGACGAAGGGCGCGATCGCGAACTTCACCGCCGGCCTGGCCCAGATGCTGGCCGAGCGCGGCATTCGCGCCAACTCGGTGGCCCCGGGCCCGATCTGGACGCCGCTGATTCCCTCGTCAATGCCGCCCGAAGCGGTCGAGCGCTTTGGCAAGAACGTGCCGCTCGGGCGCCCGGGGCAGCCAGCGGAGGTGGCGCCCGCCTATGTGCTGCTGGCCTGCGACGAGGCGAGCTACATCTCGGGTGCGCGGCTGGCAGTCACCGGCGGCAAGCCGATTCTCTGAAGCGCCAAGCAGCACCCGCGCGGGCATACGCGTTGCCATGTGAAGAGCTCCACCCACTGCTCTCACAAGGACTTTCATGCCCGCCTCTTCTTCCTTTCGCCTCGACCAGGGTGTCGACCATCTGGTGGTCGGCGGCGGCTTTGCCGGCTGCGTGCTGGCCGAGCGCCTGGCCAGCCAGCTGGGCCGTCGCGTGCTCATCATCGACCGGCGCGACCACATCGGCGGCAACGCCTACGACGTCCTCGACGAGGCCGGCATCCTGATCCATCGCTACGGACCGCACATCTTCCACACCAACTCCGAGAAGGTGCTCGACTACCTCTCGCAGTTCACCGAGTGGCGGCCTTACGAGCACCGCGTGCTGGCCGAGGTCGATGGGCAGCAGTTGCCGATTCCGATCAACCTGACAACGCTCAACAAGCTCTACGGCCTGCAGATGGATTCTGCACAGGCGGCTGCATTTCTTGCCGCAAGGGCGACGCCGATGGCGCAGATCCGCAGCTCGCGCGACGTGGTGGTGAGTCAGGTCGGCGAGGAGCTCTACCGCAAGTTCTTCGAGGGCTACACCCGCAAGCAGTGGGGCCGCGACGCGGCCCAACTCGACCGCTCGGTCACCTCGCGCGTGCCGACGCGCACCGACACCGACGACCGCTACTTCCAGGACCGCTACCAGTGCATGCCGCGCGAGGGCTACACGCGCATGTTCGAGCGGATGATCGACCATCCGAACATCCGGTTCCTGCCCGGCACCGACTACGCCGAGGTGCGCAACGTGATCCCGCATGACCACCTGGTCTACAGCGGGCCGGTGGACGAGTATTTCCGCTACTGCTATGGCAAGCTGCCCTATCGCTCGCTGCGCTTCGAGCACAGCACGCTCGACCAGCCGCAGCTGCAGCGCGTGGCGGTGGTCAACTATCCCTCGCCCGAGGTGCCCTACACCCGGATCACCGAGTACAAGCACCTGACCGGCCAGACGCACCCGCGCACCAGCATCACACGGGAGTTCCCGGTGGACGAGGGCGACCCGTACTACCCGATCCCGGCGCCCCGGAACGCGGCGCTCTACCGGCGCTACGAGGAGCTCGCCGAGCGCACGCCCGGCGTCACCTTCACGGGCCGGCTGGGCACCTACCGCTACTACAACATGGACCAGGTTGTGGCGCAGAGCCTCGCGCTGTTCGCACGCATTGCGCAGGACAGCAGCGTTGCCGCGTGAGCCCCGGACGCCGAGGTGGTTGCAGGCATGCACGAGCCCGGAGGCAAGGCACGGGCGGCGAACGGCGCCGCCGGCATGCCCTGGATCGAATCGCGCCCGGGTCTGCCGTACTTCGTGACCTCCAGCGGTGACCCCTGGACGCCGATTGGCCACAACGATGCCCTCACCTGGCCGGACCTCTCGAGCCTGTTCCGCCGGCGAGACGTTGACGCGGTGCGGCGGCATCTGCTGTGGCTGCGCGCCCACGGCGTGACCTGCATCCGGCTGATGCTCGAGTACGCGCAGGTGCGGCATCGCTACCTGGAGCGGCCGGCAGGGCACTTCGTGCCGGCCATGGTGCGTTTGTGGGACGACCTCTTCGCGCTGTGCGAAGAGGCGGGCATGTACCTGCTGCTGACGCCCTTCGACACCTTCTTCACGTGGCGGCACTGGCGCCGCCATCCGTACAACCGGGCCAACGGCGGCCCCTGTGCCGACCGGCGCCAGTGGCTCACCAACGGCGCGATGCGCGACGCCATTCGTGGGCGGCTCGACTTCGTCACCCGCCGCTGGGGCGCCAGCCCGGCCCTGTTCGCCTGGGACTTGTGGAACGAACTGCATCCTTCCCACGGGGAAGACGATGCGGCCAACTGCCTGCCGTTCGTGAGCGACCTCTCGGCATTCCTTCGCACGCTCGAAGTGCGGCTGCACGGCCGCGCCCACCTGCAGACGGTGTCGGTCTTCGGACCGGAGCTCTACCGCACGCCCGCCCTGTGCGAATCGGTGTTCAGGCATCCGACGCTGGACTTCGCGAGCACCCATCTCTACGAGTTCGGCAGCATCGACGATCCGCGCGACACGGTCGCCGCCGCGCTTGCAGTGGGCCGGCTGATGCGCGAAGCGCTGCACGAAGCACGCGACCTGCGCCCGGTGCTCGACACCGAACACGGCCCGATCCACGCCTTCATCGACCACCACCGGACACTGCCGCAGGCCTTCGACGACGAGTACTTTCGCCACATGCAGTGGGCGCACCTGGCCAGTGGTGGCGCGGGCGGCGGCATGCGCTGGCCCAATCGCCACCCGCACGTGCTGACGCCGGGAATGCGCGCCGCGCAACGCGCCATGAGCGCCTTCCTGCCGTTGGTCGACTGGTCCAGCTTTCGCCGCCGCAACCTGAACGAGGAGGTCCGTGCGCCGCTGGGCCTGGCCGCCTTCGCCTGCGGCGACGAGCGGCAAGCCGTGCTGTGGCTGCTGCGCACAGGGGCCTGCGGCGAAGACGGTCGCATCGTGCCCGTGGCGAATGCCGCGCCGCAGCAGGTCGAGGTGCCGGGCCTTGCGAGCGGCGGCTACCGGGTGCTGCAGTTCGACACGGTCGACGGCCTGGTGCTGCGCGCCGACGAGGTCCGCCATGCCGGCGGCGCGCTGGCACTGCAGTGCGGCCCGATCGCGCGCGACCTCGCGCTGGCGATCGGGCCGTGTCCAAGCGAACTGAAGGCAAAGGCGGCACGTCAGTTGCCATGAAGGCCATGCGACATCGGCCCTCGATGGCGCGCCGATCCAGCCGCCAACGTGACATCACCGAACCCTATCGCCGAGACCCCCTTTCGCTCCTTCTGGATGGGCGGCTACGAAGGTGCGGACCACATCAACAGCCACGGCACGGCGTTGCACTTGCGCCGCAGCAATGGCCACGCCGCCCAACTGGACGAGGACTATGCGGCGCTCGCATCGTTGGGCATTCGCACCGTTCGGGAGAGCATCGGCTGGCGCGTCTCGACCGACGCACGCGGGCGGCTCGACCTTGGCGCCGCATTGCACACGGCCCGCTGTGCGCGGCGGCACGGCCTGCAGGTCATCTGGACGCTGCACCACTACGGGCTGCCGCCGGGCGTGGACTTTTTGGCCGAAGATTTTGCCGCCCGATTTGCCGCCTTCTGCGAAGCCGTCGCGCGGGCCTTGCAGCGTGAAGGCGAGACCGAACCGATCTACCAGCCGATCAACGAGATCTCGTTTCTGAGCTGGGCGGCGGGCACCACCGACATGATCCACCCCTACCAGCCGCATTCGGCCGGCCGCGGCTGGGAGCTGAAGTGCCGCCTCGCGCGCGCTGCCATCGCCGGCTGCGATGCGCTCTGGAGCGTGGCACCGAACGCGCGCATCGTGCACACCGACCCGGTGATCCACGTGGTGGGCGAGCACGGCGATCCGAGGGCGCTGCGCGAGGCGGCTGCCTTGACGCAGCAGCAATACCAGGGCTGGGACCTGCTGGCGGGCCGGCTTGAGCCCGGGTTGGGCGGCGCGCCGCGTTACCTCGACCTGCTGGGCATCAACTACTACCACAGCAACCAGTGGGCATGGCCGTCGGAAAAGCGGCTGTTCTGGCACCTGTGCGATGCGCGCCGGCGTCCGCTCGATGCCTTGCTGGACGACGTTTGGCAGCGCTATGGGCGCCCGCTGTTCATTGCCGAGACCGGCCACGTGGGCATCGGCCGCGGGCCGTGGCTGGAGGACATCGCGCAGGCCGTGCTGCGCACCCAGGCCCGGGGCACGCCGTTGCTCGGCGTGTGCCTGTATCCGGTGATCGACCGCACCGATTGGGAGGTGCCCGGCCACTGGCACCGCAGTGGGCTGTGGGACGTGCGCGGCCGCGCGCGAGCCCAGCCGGCTGCCGCCGACACCCAGACCCTCGAGCGCGTGCTGCACGAGCCGCTGGCGTGGCAGCTGCGCCAGGCGCAGGCGCATGTGCCAGCGACCCCCGCCGCCGCCAGTGCGCTGGTGGCACGGCCCGATTTTCCTTTTTTCATCCACCCCACAGGAGTCGCCATGACCACTCTGATCGTCTTCTCCCATCTGCGCTGGGACTTCGTCTACCAGCGCCCGCAGCAGGTGCTGTCGCGACTTGCCAGACGCTTCTCGGTGGTCTTCGTCGAGGAGCCGATGCCCAATGCAGAGCGCGCGGCGCTCGAGCGCCTGCAGCCGTGCATCGGCGTCGAGGTGCTGCGCCCACATCTCACGGGCGGCGCGCCCGGTTTTCACGACGACCACATCCCGCAGTTGCAGGCCATGCTGGCCGACTATCTCAAGGCGCGCGCGCTGAACGACTACTGGCTCTGGTTCTACACGCCGATGGCGATGCCGCTGGCGGCCGAGTTGCAGCCCGGCGGGGTGGTGTACGACTGCATGGACGAGCTGGCCGCCTTTCGCCACGCGCCGCGCCAGCTGCTGCAACGCGAGAACGCCCTGTTCAAGATCGCCGACCTCGTCTTCACTGGCGGCCAGAGCCTGTACGAGTCCAAGCGCGAGCGGCATCCGCAGGTGCACTGCTTTCCGAGCAGCGTCGACGCGGCCCATTTCTCTTCGCATGCGTCGGCGTGCGCCAACGGTGAGGACGCGCACGTGGCGCAGGCGCACATCGGGCGCCCGCGCATCGGCTACTGCGGGGTGATCGACGAGCGGATCGACCTTGCACTGGTCGATGCGCTCTCGCGCTCGCACGAGGAGTGGCAGATCGTGATGGTTGGCCCGGTGGTCAAGATCGACCCGGCCACGCTGCCGCAGCGCCACAACATCCACTGGCTCGGCCAGCAGGAATACGCGGACCTGCCGGCCCTGATTGCCGGCTGGGACGTCTGCATGATGCCCTTTGCGCTGAATGAGGCGACCCGCTACATCAGCCCGACCAAGACGCTGGAGTACATGGCGGCAGGCAAGCCGGTGGTCAGCACACCGATCCGCGACGTGGTCACGCCGTACGCGGGCATCGTGGGCATCGCCGAGACGCCGCAGGGCTTCGTCGAGGCCTGCGCACAGGCCCTGGCCCAAACGCCCGAGGAACGCGCGCGGGCCGAGGCGGCGCGAAGCGCGGTGGTGGCCGGCACCTCGTGGGACCAGACGGCCTTGCAGATGGCAGAGCTGATCGAATCGCTGGCGCAAGACAAGCCGCGCACCGAACGCGCGACCGCCGACCAGGCGTTGCCCCCGACCGGGCCGGGCCCGCTTCCTGCGTCTGCTGTTGGCTGACTTCAACGCGCCTCTGCCAGCCCGGCCGAGCGCTTTCCTTTGGCACTACGTGCGGCGCCGGCCCGGGCTCTTCGGCGCATTGCTGATGCTGATCGTCACGGCGGCCGCCTGCTCGGTCGGCGTGCAGTACGGCATGAAGCTGATCGTCGATGCGATGGCCGGCGACGAGCGCGAAAGCCGCATGATCTGGCGCTGGCTGGGGCTCTTCATTTCGCTCATCGCGGCCGAGAGCCTCTGCTGGCGCCTGAGCGGATGGCTCGGCTGCCGCGCCGTGGTGGCAACCGGCGTCGATGTACGGCTTGACATGTTCCGCTACCTGTCGGGCCATTCGCTGGACTACTTCGCCGACCACCTTGCGGGGTCGCTGGGCAACCGCGTGACCGCGACCGCGGGTGCTACCGGCTCGATCTACGGCACCCTGATCTGGAAGATCTTGCCGCCCTGTGTGGACTTCCTTGGCGCAGTGGTGGTGTTGTGCACCATCGACTGGCGCATGGCGGTCGCGCTGATCGCCTTCGTGGCGGTCGTGGCGCTGATCCTGGCGGGTTTCGGCCAGGGCGCGCAGCCGCTGCAGCAGCGCTTCGCGCAGGAGGCAGCCAAGGTCGGTGGCGAGCTTGTCGACGTGGTGGCCAACATCTGGACGGTGCATGCCTTTTCGGCGCGCCAGCGCGAGTACGCTCGGCTGCAGCTCGCGTTCGGACGCGAGGCCGACGCGCAGCGGCGCAGCTGGCTCTACCTGGAGAAGGCGCGTGCATTGCATGACCTGTGTCTCTGGCTGATGGCCGGCAGCATGCTGATCTGGGCCGTGGAAGGCTGGCGCACCGGCGCCCGGATGCCCGGTGACGTGGTGGTGATCAGCGCCCTGACCTTTCGCATCCTGCACGGATCGCGCGAGCTGGCGCTCTCGCTGGTCGACGCATCGCAGCAGTTCGGCGTCATTGCCGACATGCTGCGCGCGGTGGCCGTGCCCCATCAGGTTGCCGACCAGCGCGGGGCCGCGCCGCTGCGGCCCGGCCCTGGACGCATCTGCCTGGAAGGCGTGAGCTTTAGCTACGCCAACAAGGTGCCGATCTTCTCGGCGCTGAACCTGGCGATCCCGGCCGGGCAGCGCGTTGGCGTGGTCGGCCCCTCGGGCGCGGGCAAGTCGACGCTGATCCGGCTCCTCTCGCGCGTGGCCGACCCGATCGAAGGCTGCGTGCTGATCGACGGGCAGGTCATTGCCCGGGTGCAGCTCGAGACGGTGCGCCGCGCCATCGCCGTGGTGCCGCAAGACGTCAACCTGCTGCATCGCAGCATCATGGAAAACCTGCGCTATGGCCGGCCCGACGCCACGGATTCGCAGGTCATGGCCGCGGCGGCCGATGCCCACTGCGACGGCTTCATCCGTGAGCTGCCGGACGGCTACAACACGGTGGTCGGCGAGCGGGGCACGCGGCTGTCGGGCGGCCAGCGCCAGCGCATCGGCATTGCGCGCGCGATGCTCAAGAACGCGCGCATCCTGCTGCTGGACGAGGCAACGTCGGCGCTGGACAGCGAATCCGAAGACGAGATCCAGCGCGCCCTCATGCGGCTGATGCGCGGGCGCACGGTGGTAGCCGTGGCGCACCGCCTGTCGACGGTGTCGAGCTTCGATCGCATCCTGGTGATGGTCGACGGGCACATTGTGGAAGACGGCCCCCCCGACAGGCTGCGTGGGGAACGCGGTGTGTACGCCAGGCTGTGGGAGCTGCAGGCCGAGGGCTTCGAGACCGGCTGACGCGGGCTTCGGCGCCGGACTACAGCAGCAGGCGGGCCAGCGCCCCAGCATCGTCCGTCATCGATACACAGGAGTGCCCCATGCGCAGGACAGTACGTACCCCGAACGCGAACCCCGCGGAAAAAGCAATGAAGCAGTTCTCCAAAACCGACGCCGAAGGCGGCCGCGATGGAAATGCGCCGGTCGGGCTCAACGACGGCCCGGTCGTCACGCGAAAGACGGCCGCCTACCCGGGTGATGCGCCGATCGGACAATCCGACAGCGACGGCAGCTCGCCCTACGAGCAACCGAACCATCTGGCCAAGAAGCAGCGCTCGAACTGATCGGGCCGCCGCCACGGCACTGGCCGGGCGGCCGGGCCGGCCGCGTCAGGCGGTCTCCGCCAGATCCTTGGCTGACTCGTTGACGCCACTCTCGGCGAGCTTGCTGAGCTTTTGGTCGGCACCGATCTCTTCTTCGAGCGTCTCGCCCAACAGCTGCTTTGCTTCGGCCTGGCCGAGTTGCTTGGCAAGCTCCGCCAGGGTGCCATAGCTGGCGATTTCGTAATGCTCGACCTTCTGGGCGGCTGCGATGAGTGCCGCGTCGAGCACCGGACCCTTGTCCATTTCCTCGATCACCTCCTGGCCTTCCTCGATCAGGCCCTCCATGGCTGCACACTTCATCCGTTTGAGCTTGACGCGGCACGTCTCGACAACCTGGTCGATGCGCTCGACCTGACCGCGCGTCTCCTTGAGGTGGGCGGTGAAGAGTTCGGCCAGCGCCGGGTTGGTGGCAGCTTGTGCCATCTTGGGCAGCGCCTTGGTGAGCTGCTTCTCGGCGCTGTAGACGTCGGACAGCAGGTGAACGAAGACATCCTTGAGCGTTTGACGGGGCATGTGAAGACTCCTCTGGGGTGGGTGGAACATGGCATGCGCCTTTTCTGGATCGGCGCCGCGCACAAGCGGGCAATCGGTGCGCCTGCAGCGGCGCGCACGTCAAGGCGCGCTGCTCGAACGATCCGCTTCAGAACCGGCACTGCCGGGGTCCTCGCCGCTGCGTGCGAGCAGCCGCCGACCGGCACCGGTGATGGCCAGCACGCGGATCATCAGGGGACCGGCGTGTCCATCCTCGCCGGTGGGGCCGCGCACCCGCAGGCCGACGAGCAGGCCCGCGGCGATCAGTACCCGCAGCTCGTCGATTTCATCGACATCCGCAATGTTGAGCGGGAGCTTGTTGCGGGCGACATCCCTCAAACGTGACAACGACATTGCGTCCTCCGGATTGGTGTTTGAAGTTCAACCCGGCAATCGGCATGCCGGCCTTCACGCGGGTGCTGCGCGGGCGGCTGAGGGGATGTTGCCGCACCAGAGGGCATCCCGTTTGCCGGGGACTCCTTGCACACGGCTACGGCCTGCGGGGCCGCTTCTTTCATGACCTTGTCCCAGCACTACCACGCAGCCCAATCGCTCAGCCCCAAGGCCGCGCGCCTGGCGGCCCGGCTGCTCGACGGCGCGGCGGACATTCCGTTCGAATGGCGCCTGTCCTTGCGCATGGCGCTGCTCGAGCGCGGCCGCACGGCGCCCTCCTTCACCACGAGCGACCTCGCGCTGCTTTCTTCGGACGATGCGGACAGCCCGAGGGCCGAGGCGCGGCCGCAAGACCAGGCGCGGCGCTTCGTCCTGGCCGTGCAGGGCGACTCGTCGCCCCAGGAATGAGTCGGCGCTCACGCGGGCATGCCGCGTGCCGCGCACGAAAACCCCTCAGAAAGGATCCTCATGCGAGCGATGAACTACCGCGGCCCCTACCGGGTGCGCATGGCCGATCTGCCGGATCCGGCGATCGAGCACCCCAACGACGCCATCGTGCAGGTGACGCGCAGCTGCATCTGCGGCTCCGACCTGCATCTGTACCACGGGCTGGTGCCCGACACGCGGGTCGGCACGACCTTCGGCCACGAGTTCGTCGGCACCGTGGTCGAGATCGGGCCTACCGTGCAGACCCTGAAAGTCGGCGACCGCGTGCTGGTGCCGTTCAACGTCTTTTGTGGCACCTGCTACTGGTGCCAGCGCGAGCTCTACGGCAACTGCCACAACACCAACCCGCAGGCCACCGCAGTTGGCGGCATCTACGGCTACTCGCACACGGCAGGCGGCTACCAGGGTGGCCAGGCGCAGTACGTGCGCGTGCCGCTGGCGGACGTCGGCCCGACCAAGATTCCCGACCAGCTGCTGCTGGAGGATGCCGTGCTGCTCACCGACGCGTTTCCGACCGGTTACCAGGCCGCCGAGATGGGCGGCATCCGCGAAGGCGACACGGTGGTGGTGTTCGGTGCCGGCCCGGTCGGCATCTTTGCGGCCAAGTCGGCTTGGCTGCTGGGTGCGGGTCGCGTGATCGTGGTCGATTGCCTGGAGTACCGGCTCGAGTTCGTGCGCCAGTTCGCACAGTGCGAAACGGTGGACTTCAAGAGCGTGGACGACATGGCGGTGCACATCAAGAAGATGACCGACTGGCTCGGTGCCGACGTCTGCATCGACTGCGTCGGCGCGGAAGCCAGTGGCAGCGCGCTGCAGCAGCTGACCGGCGTCAAGCTCAAGATGCAGGCCGGCGCGGCCACCGCGCTGCACTGGGCCATCAACTCGGTGCGCAAGGGCGGCGTCGTGTCGATCGTCGGCGTGTACGGGCCGACCTTCAACTTCGTGCCGATCGGCAACGCTTTGAACAAGGGCCTGACGCTGCGCATGAACCAGGCCAGCGTGAAGCGCCACCTGCCGCGGCTCATCGAGCACATCGAGGCCGGACACATCGAGCCCCACAAGGTGATCACCCACCGGATCCCCCTTGAGGAGGTGTCCGATGCCTACCACCTCTTCTCGAGCAAGCTCGACCACTGCATCAAGCCGGTGCTGATCCCGCCCGGCGTGACTGTCTGACGCCGAAAACCCGGAAGGACCTCCCATGGACACACCCAACAGGTACGCCCACATCCCCGGCTGGGGCACCGACCTGAACCCAGCCAACCGTCCGGCCTACCCGCGTGAACGCACGCCGCCGCGACTCGACATCGTGCATGAAGACCCGCCGACGCCGCAGCCGCAGCACATCGAGGTGCTGCGCTCCGTCGAGCACCCGGTGCGGCCACCGATCTTCGGCACCGGGCCGGCGCCCACAGGGCTGAGCGGCCGCATCCGGCGCTATGCCTTTGGCTTCAGCGAGAGCGACCTGCGTCACTGGCTGCTGCTGCTGTTTGCCGATCGGGTGAACATGGGCGAAGGCCTGCTGGCAGACCTGGCGCGCGGCCACGTACCGAACCTCTACGCCGAGATGGGGGGTCGCGCCGAACTCAAGCACAACCCGATGGGGACGGCGCGCAAGGCAGCGCTGCTGGCCGTCGTGCTCGGGATGGCCTACTTGTCGGTGCGCCGGCGCGCCAGCCAGCGAGAAAACCGACGGGCAGCGCGCCGAGAAGCGCAGCGCCTGCATCGCCCGGCGCGCCGCTGACGGTCAGTGGGCGTTGCTGCGCACGCGCAGGCCCGCGACGACCGTCTTCAGCAGTTCGAAGTCGACTGGCTTGGGCACGTGGGCCTGATAGCCCTCGCGCAGCGCCTTCTGCGCATCGATCGGGCGCCCGTAGCCCGTCACCGCGATGGCGGGCAGCCGCGCGGTTGGCGGTGACTGGCGCACCTTGGCGATCAGCTGGTAGCCGTCCATCTCCGGCATGCCGATGTCGGAGATGAGCAGGTCGAAGGGCTCGCTGGCGAGCAGCGCGAGCGCCGCGCGCCCGCTGGGGGCGGTGCGCACCACCGCGCCCTCGCTTTCCAGCACCCCGGCGAACGGTTCGAGCCCGTCGGGCACATCGTCGACCGCAAGGATGCGCAGGCCTTTGAGCACATCGGCGCTGACGTCGTGAGCAGGTGCGCGGTCGACTCCGCCCTCGAGCGGCAGCCACACCGTGAAGGTCGCACCCTGCCCAAGGCCAGGCGAGGCGGCGTGCACGCGCCCGCCCTGCGCCTGGCTGAGTTCCTGCACCAACGCCAGGCCGATGCCCAGGCCGCCGTCGCTGGCACCGGCCGCGCCCTCCTCCTGGTTGAACATGCCGAACACCTTGGGCAGGAATTCGGCTGCGATCCCCACGCCGCTGTCGGCAACCGACAGCCGCAGGAAAGCACCGTCGCGCTTCGCCTCGACCACGACCTGGCCGCCCGAGGGCGTGAACTTGAGCGCGTTGTGCACCAGGTTCCAGGTGATCTGCTCGGTGCGCACGCGGTCGCACGGCAGCACCAGTTCGGGTGCATCGCACACCCATTGCAGCGAGACGCGCCGCGCGGCGGCATCGTCCTGCGCGGACGCCACCACGGCTTCGATGACCGAGACGGGTACCTGTTCGCGGTTGAGCTTGAGCTTGCCCGTGCGCACCCGCGACAGGTCGAGCAGGTCGTCGATGATTTTTGCCTGGCTGCGCACCGCGCCGCGGATGCTGGTGCCCACGCGCTGCACGGCCGGCAGAGCGCGCAGTTCGGGCAACCGCATCAAGAGCTCGGCGTTCACCTGGATCAGGTTGAGCGGATGCTTCAGTTCGTGCGACATCACCGCGAGGAACCGGTCCTTGAGTTCCATTGCGCTGCGCGCCTGCGAATTGTCGCGCTGCTCGCGCTGCAGCATGGCTTCGCGGGCGGCTTCCTTCTGTTTGCTGTCGGTTATGTCGCGGGCGATCTTCACGAAGCCGCTGCTGCCGGCTTCGGCGAACGGCGTCATGACGCCGCTGCAAAAGAAGACGGAGCCATTCTTGCGCTGGTGCCAGCGCTCGTCCTCGGCGCGCCCGGCCGCGCGCGCCGTGCGCATCTCCTGCGCCGGCACGCCTGCGGCGCGGTCGTCGGGCGTGAAGATCAGATCGATCGGCTGGCCGCGTACCTCGTCCTCGCCATAGCCGAAGATGCGCCTTGCGCCCTCGTTCCAGCTGGTGATCAAACCGCCGTCGTCGGCCGTGATGATGGCGTAGTCGCGCGTGGTGAGCGCAGCCAGCCGCAGCCGCTCCTCGCTCGCGACCACCCGCTGCTCCGCGCGGCGCAGCTCGGTCACGTCCACGAAGCTCAGCACCGCGCCGGCGATCTTGTGGTCGGTGGTGCGGTAGGGGTGAATGCGGACAAGGTAGTGCCGCTCGTCGAAGCTGCGCACCGCGCGCTCGACGACGCGCAGCTGCTGGAACACCTGCTCGATGTCGCGGGTGAGGTCCGCGTAGTCGAGCCGGTGCGTGATGTCCAGCAGCGAGCGCTCGAGATCGGCGTTGATGACGTTGAAGATGCGCGTGGCCTGCGGCGTGAAGCGCTTGATGCGCATGCCGCTGTCGATGAAGAGGGTCGCCACATCGGAGGCCACGATGAAGTTCTGCAGGTCGTCATTGACCTTGCCGGTTTCCTCGACCTTGGTCTTGAGCTCGAAGTTGACCGTGATGAGCTCCTCGTTCATCGACTGGAGCTCCTCCTTGCTCGTCTCGAGCTCCTCGGTCGCCGAGCGCAGCTCCTCGTTGATCGCCTGCAGTTCCTCGTTCGATGCCTTGAGGTCTTCGGTCGAGACGTCAGCCTGCTCGATGGTGTTGCGCAGGTGGTCGCGCAGCTGTGCAACCTCGCCCTCCAGGTGGGAGATGCGCTGCAGCTCTGCCGAATCGCCCCCTGAGGCGGGTGGCTCGGCCGGCGCTTCGACCTCCGCGAAGCCCACCAGCGTGAGCGCTGTGGAGGCGCCTGGCGCGGCCACCGGTGACGCCGAGATGTGCACATGGCTGCGGCGGCCATCGCGCTCGAACAGCACGCCGCGCACCAGTGCCCGGCTGCCGGTCTGGGCGGCCCTGGCCAGCGCCGTGCGCAGGTCCAGCCGTAAGGAGGGATGTACGCTTTGCAGCAATTCTGCCGTTGGCGGGCCTCCCGATTGCTGGAAGTAGCGGCCCACCCCTTCGGACAGGTGCAGGATGTTCAGCCGGTCGTCGATCAGCACGCTGGGCGCCGCGGCGCGCTCGACGGCGTGTGCATGGAGTTCGGCCACCGACGAGCGGCTGCGCTCCCGGGGCGAGGGGCGCGTGACGCTCGGCACACCGGCGGCCCTCGGGATGGCGCCCCCCAGCGGCAGGTGGCGCACGACGCTCGCGTGTGGATTCGCGCGATAGACGCGATGCTTCTTGTCCACCACCGTGAACAGGTTCGACGCCACCTCGGCCGATTCGGAGCTGCCCAGGAACAGGTAGCCGCCCGGGCGCAGCGCGAAGCGGAACATCTCCAGGATGCTGGTCTGCGCCTCGCGCCCGACATAGATGAGCAGGTTGCGGCAGCAGATCAGGTCGAGCCGCGAGAACGGCGGGTCGCGCATCGCGTTGTGCGCGGCGAACAGCACCGGCTCGCGCACGGCCTTGGTCACCCGGTACTCGTCGCCTTCCTTGTGGAAGTACTGCGCCAGGCGCGAAGGCGTGACGTCGGCACCGATGGCGGCCGGGTAGAGCCCCGCGCGCGCCGTCGACAGGGCGCGCTCGTCGATGTCGGTGGCAAAGATCTGCAGGCTCGGTGCCAGGCCGCGCTTGTCGGCGCGCTCGCGCAAGAGGATCGACAGCGAATAGGCCTCCTCGCCCGTCGCACAGCCCGCGACCCAGGCGCGCAGCGGCTCTTCCGGCGGGCGGCGGTCCATCAACACAGGAATCACCTCGCGCTCGAGTACTTCGAACGCCTCCCGATCGCGAAAGAAGTTGGTCACGCTGATGAGCATGTCCTGCAGCAGCGCCGCGCTTTCCTGCGCGTGCTCGCGCAGGTAGGCGCTGTAGCTGGGCAGGTCGGGCACGCTGCACACCTGCAGGCGGCGCTCGATGCGCCGCAGTACCGTCGCGCGCTTGTAGTGGCGAAAGTCGTGACCGGTGCGCGCGCGCAGCATGCCCATGATCTCCTGCAGCGCCTGTTCGCCCACGTCCACCGGGCCGACGGTCTCGGGCGCCGGTTCGTCGCCCTTGCCCTCGCCCTCGCGCAGGCGCTGCGGCAGCCAGATGCGCTGGGCGTTGCGCCACAGGTCGAGCAACCGCTGCGGCATGCCGGCCACCGGCAGCACGAAGTCGACTTGCCCGGTCGCGATGGCGGCACGCGGCATCTCGTCGTATTCGGCGTCTTGCGGCGCTTGCGCCAGGGTCAGCCCGCCCATTTCCTTCACCCGCTTGAGACCCACCGCGCCGTCGGAGCCGGTGCCCGAGAACACCGCGCAGACCGCGCGCTCCTCGTGCACCTGGGCCAGCGTGCGGAAGAACAGGTCAATGGCCACGTGCGGCCCGCGCGTGCGCGACGGCTCGGTCACGCGCAGCCAGCCGTCGTTCATCGACAGATCGCGGTTGGGCGCGATCACGTACACCCGATTGGCTTCGATCGGCATCGGCGCGAGCACCTGCGTGACCGGCATGCGGGTGCTGCGCTGCAGGATCTCGGCCGCGTTGCTCTCATAGTGGGGCGACAGGTGCAGCACGACGACGAAGGCCATCCCGCTGTGGGCCGGCATCGCTTCGAAGAAGCGCTGCAGGGCCGCCAGGCCACCGGCGGACGCACCGATGCCCACGACAGGAAAGGTCAGCGAACTCTTGAGCAGCGCCGGCCGCTCGACCTCAGGGTCGGTCGGCATCGATGGGTCTGATGGCATGAGAACTCCTCAAAGGATATTAACTTCTGCCTTACGCACGATGCCACCCGGCGGGCGCTGCGCCTACGCCGGACCGAGGCTGTCGCCGACGCGTCGCTGCGGCTCGGCTGGGGCCGCGCCGATGCGCGCGCACGCTAGGATTTTTGTTTGCACGTGACACCACGCGCGAGGCCAGTTTGGGCGGCAGCGGCCCCCTTGTCCCGCGAATCCGGACCCTAGCATGCAGGCTCCATTTCTCGACCGTGCCGAAGAAGATCTGGCCGAGCTGATCGACGACGCCGTGCCGACCCGCGGCTATGCCATGACGCCGCTCGTGGGCATCGGCGGGTCTGCGGGCGCCATTGACGCGCTGGAGCGCCTGCTGCCCGGTCTTGCGCCACGCAGCGGTTTGGCGTACGTGGTCGTGCTGCACCTGGCGGCGGACCAGCACCGCATGCTGGCCGAACTCCTGGCCCGTTGCACCACGCTGCGGGTGGTGCAGGTGACGGGCAAGACCCGCGTCGAGCCCGACCATGTCTACGTGGTGCCACCGGACAGGTTCCTGCCCTCGGCCGACGGCGAGCTCGATGTCGCCGCGCATCCGCAGCAGCACGGGGGCCGGATGGCGATCGACCTTTTTTTTCGAACCCTGGCGAACACACACGGCCCGCATGCGGCGGCAGTGGTGCTGTCGGGCGGCGATGGCGACGGCGCCATCGGCATCAAGCGCATCAAGGAGCGCGGTGGGCTCACGATCGCGCAGGACCCGGGCGAAGCAGAGCACCGCGGCATGCCAGGCGCCGCCATAGCGACCCAGATGGTCGACTGGGTTCTGCCGGCGGCGCAGATCGGCGCGCGCGTGCGGGCCTATTTCGAGATCGAGCAGCGGCTCGCGCTGCCCGACGAGAACGGCACGCTGCTGGGCGCCGTTGCGGCCGGCGAGCGCGACGAACTGCTGCTGCACCAGGTGCTGGACTTCCTGCACGGGCGCACCGGCACCGACTTTCGCGCCTACAAGCGCGCCACGGTGCTGCGGCGCATTGCGCGGCGCATGCAGGTCAACGACGTGGCAACCCTGGGCGCCTACCTCGACTGCCTGCGCACCCATGCCAGCGAGACCAAGGCGCTGCTGCAGGACCTGCTCATCAGCGTCAGCACTTTTTTTCGCAACCCCGGTTGCTTTGCGGCGCTGGAAGCCAGGATTCCCGAACTCTTTCGCAACAAGGGGCCCGGCGACGCCGTGCGCGTCTGGGTGACGGCCTGCGCGACCGGCGAGGAGGCCTTTTCGATCGCGATCCTCCTGTGCGAGCACGCGCGCAAGCTTGAAGCGCCGCCTTCGCTGCAGATCTTCGCGACGGATCTGGCGCCCGACGCGTTGCGCGTCGCCCGCGATGCGCTCTATCCGATGGCGATCCGCGCCGACGTGTCGGAAGAACGGTTGCGGCGCTTCTTCGTCCAGGAGAAGGACAATTTCCGCGTGCGGCGCGAACTGCGGGAGATGGTCCTGTTCGCGGTGCACGACCTGCTCAAGGATTCGCCCTTCTCGCGGCTTGACCTGGTGACCTGCCGCAACCTGCTGATCTACCTCGACCGTGACGTGCAGTCGAAAGTGCTCGCTGTGCTCGACTTCTCGCTGCTGGACGACGGATGCCTGTTCCTCGGCGCGAGCGAAGCGCCCGAGGACGGCAACTCGACCTTCATGGTCCTTGACAAGAAGCACCGGCTGTACGCCAAGCGCGCGCTGCCGGACCACACGCGGTCCAAGCGCATGGAGCCTGTCCACGGCGTGGGGTTGGATGTGCCGCAGGCACCGGCGCGCGCGCCCGTCATTGCGGGCCATGCGCTGCACGCGCCGCCGGCGCGCCTCAGCCGCGCCTGGACGCCGGGCGCGGGCCGCGGCGAATCATGGGGCGAAGTCCACCTCAGTCTGCTCGAACAGCTGGCGCCGCCGTCCATCCTGCTTGACGCGGAGCACGACATCGTGCACCTGTCGCCGAGCGCGGGCCGCTATCTGGAGCACAGTGCCGGAGAGCCAACCCGCAACCTGCTGCGCCTGGTGCCGCCACGTCTGCGCATCGAGCTGCGCGCAGCCCTCTTCAAGGCCAGCCAGACCGGTCAGCCGGTGGAGATCACCGTGCCGGGTCTGGTCGATGCCGACCCTGCGGGCCGGCCGAACTTTCCCATGCGGGTGGTGCCGGTGCGCGAGGGCGCCCTCGAGATGAGCCTGGTGCTGCTCGGGGCACCCGAGCGCCAGCTGCCAGCCATCGCGTTGCGGCCGGCGGCCGAGGACCCCGCCGCACGCGAGCTCGACCAGGAGCTCGAGCGCCTCACGTTCCACCTGCGCGAGACCATGGAGCAGTACGAGGTCTCGACGCAGGAACTCAAGGCCAGCAACGAAGAGCTCCAGGCCATCAACGAAGAGCTGCGCCTGGCCACCGAGGAACTGGAGGCGAGCCGCGAAGAGCTGCAGTCCATCAACGAGGAACTGACCACCGTCAACCATGAATTGAAGGCCAAGGTCGACGAACTCGCGCATGCCAACAGCGATATGCAGAACCTGATGAACGCGACCGCGATCGCGACCATCTTTCTCGACCGGGATCTGCGCATCGCGCGCTACACGCCGCTGGCCGTCACGCTGTTCAACTTCATCCCCGGCGATATCGGTCGACCGCTGAGCGACCTCACGCCACGCCTGCAGTACCCCGAGCTCGCCAGCGACGCCGCGCGCGTGCTGGAGCAGTTGGTGCCCCTGGAGCGCGAGGTGGGCATCGCTGACGGCAGCTGGTTCCTCGCCCGCCTGCTGCCCTACCGGACGATGGAGGACCGCATCGCCGGCGTCGTGCTGTCTTTCATCAATATCACGGAGCGCAAACGGGCCGAGGAGGTGAGCCAGTGGTTGTCGACCGTGGTGGCGTCGTCGATGGATGCGATCGTGAGCTTCTCGCTCCAGGGCACCGTGCTCAGCTGGAACGGCGGTGCCAAGCGCGTGTTCGGCTACGACGCCGAGGAGATGATCGGCCAGCCGCTGTCCATGCTCGCCGATCCGGACCGGCGCCAGGAAAGCGAATCGATGCTGGCCCAGATCCGCCAGATGCGCAGCGTCGACAGCCTGGAGACGGTCGGCCGCGCCAAGGACGGCAGTGCGCTCTACCTTGCCCTGACGGCATCCCCCATCACCGACGCCGAGGGCCGCCTGGTCGGCGGCACGGCCAGTGTGCGCGACATCGGCGACGCCAGGCGCAATGAGGAGGCGCTGCGCCGCAGCGAGGAACGCCTGCGCCTGGTGATCGAGAACGCGCGCGACTATGCCATCTTCTCTACCGATGTCACGCGAACCATCACCAGCTGGAACAGCGGCGCGGAGCGCCTGCTCGGCTACGCCGAGTCCGAGGCCGTCGGGCGCTCGGCCGACATGATCTTCACGCCCGAGGACCGTGCCGCAGGCGCGCCCGAGCACGAGGCCCATACCGCGATGATGGAGGAAGGCGCCGCGGATGAGCGGGTGCATGTGCGCAAGGACGGCTCGCGCTTCTGGGCCAACGGCACGCTGATGCGCATGGACGACAGCAGTGGCGGCGCGATCGGTTTCGTGAAGATCCTGCGCGACGAGACGCAGGCCCGCGATGCGCGCGCCGAGCTGCAGCGCAGCCAGGACGAACTGCTCAAGGCGCTGGCGGCCAAGGAACTGGCCCGCGCCGAGCTCGAAAAGGCGGACGCCGCGAAGGACCGCTTCCTGGCAGTGCTCTCGCACGAGTTGCGCAATCCGCTGGCGGCGGTGCTGGCCGCGGCGCAATTGCTGGCGCAGCCCAAGGTGCCGCGCGACGAGCAGGCCCGCGCCGCAGCGCTCGTGCAGCGTCAGGCGCGCACGATGAAATCGCTGCTGGACGACCTGCTCGACGTGTCACGGCTTTCAAGGGGTCGTCTCGAACTGCGCAAGCGCCAGGTGGCGCTCACCGAGGTCGTGGATTCTGCGCTGGAGGCCGTGGAAGCCGCGATGCGCAGTGCCGGGCACCGCGTGCGGATCAATCTGCCGGCATCACCGGTTCGGCTGCACGTGGACCCGCTGCGCATCAGCCAGGTCCTGGTCAATCTGCTGGGCAATGCGGCCAAGTACACCCTGCCGCCTGGCGACATCGCGCTCGATGTGAGTGTCGGGCCTGACGATGTGCGTCTGGCGGTCAGCGACAACGGCGTCGGCATTGCCGCGGAACGCATGGAACACATGTTCGAGCTCTACACGCAGGGGCCGCAGGCCGCGCACACCCTCAACGATGGCCTGGGTGTGGGCTTGTCGCTGGTGCGGACCATCGTGTCGCTCCATGGCGGCACGGTCGAGGGCTTGAGCGACGGCCCTGGCCGCGGCAGTCGCTTCGTCGTGCGTCTTCCGATCGTTCCTGGCGCAGCGCCACCGCTGCCCGCGCCGACGCGCGAAGCCAATGCCGCGCGGCACGACATCCTGGTGGCCGATGACAACGAGGACGCGGCCTGGGCGCTGTCGCAGCTGCTCGTGCGCGCCGGGCACCGCACCCGGCAGGCGCACAGCGGCAGCGAAGCCCTCGCCACCGCCATTGCGAATCCGCCGGATGTCGCAGTGCTGGACATCGGCATGCCGGACATGGATGGCGTGGAGGTGGCACGGCGCCTGCGCGCCACGCCCGAGACGGCCGGCATGGTGCTCATCGCATTGACCGGCTGGGGCCGGGAGGCCGACCGCGCACGTGCCCTGGCGGCCGGCTTCGATGCCCTGTTGAGCAAGCCCGCCGACCTGGCGGACCTGCATGCCGCGCTGGCCGCCGCCGCCTCGAAACGGCGTAGCTGAAAACGCAGCGCAGCGCAATGCGCCAAGGCACACGCCTTGCCCACCTTGCAGCGCGGCGGCGCCGGGCGGCGTCGCCCTTTGTTCAACCCCCGATGCAAGGAGCTTTCATGTTTTCTCACAACAAGCGGCTGCAATACACCGTCCGCGTCAACGAGACCAACCCCGGGCTCGCCAACCTCATGCTGGAGCAATTCGGCGGCCCGCAGGGCGAACTCGCTGCCGCATGCCGGTACTTCACACAGGCGCTGGGCGAAGACGACCCGGGCCGCAAGGACATGCTGTTCGACATCTCCACCGAAGAGCTGAGCCACCTGGAGATCATCGGCACCATCGTCGGCATGCTCAACAAGGGCGCCAAAGGCCGGCTTGCCGAAGGGGTGGAGGAAGAAGGCGAGATGTACCGCAAGATCACGGGCGGTGGCAACGACAGCCACGTGACCCAGCTGCTGTACGGCGGCGGACCGCCGCTGGTCAACTCGGCCGGCGTGCCGTGGACGGCGGCCTACATCGACACCATCGGCGAGCCGACCGCCGACCTGCGCTCGAACATCGCGGCCGAGGCGCGCGCCAAGATCATCTACGAACGGCTCATCAACCTGACCGACGATCCGGGCGTGAAAGATGCGCTGACCTTCCTCATGACGCGCGAAGTGGCGCACCAGAAATCCTTCGAGAAGGCGCTCTACGCCATCGAGCCGAACTTCCCGCCGGGCAAGCTGCCGGGCGACCCGCGCTTCACCAACGTCTACTTCCGCATGTCCAGCGGCGAGCCGGAGAACCGTGGCCCCTGGAACAAGGGCGAACAGTGGGACTTCGTGCCGGTGACGCAACAGTCGCAGCCGGTGGATGGCGAGTCCGGCGTGGCCAGCGTGCGATTGCCCGATCGCGAGGCCGACACGCTGCGCACGATGGCAGCGCGCACCATGTCCAACCCCAACAGCGATCCGCTGACCGGCGCCGAGCTCGGCGCGGGTGCCAGTGCCCGCATGGGCCAGACCGCAGTCGTGGACGAGCCGAAGTAGCAAGGCGCAGAAGCAGCGAAACGCTCAC
>Ga0075370_10000121_pt1 | contig 25670 bp, 24 predicted proteins | sample EndMethybrTD3035_FD_71398 | JGI IMG/M metagenome (GOLD analysis project Ga0075370, IMG submission 71398) | Populus endosphere microbial communities from Tennessee, USA - Endosphere MetaG P. TD hybrid TD303-5 | ecosystem: Host-associated > Plants > Roots > Endosphere | place: USA: Tennessee... | reverse complement strand
CGCGAACTCGGGGCACACCTCCAGCACGTGGTCGCGGAAGCAGTGGCCGGTGCCCAGCAGCAGCATGGTCTCCTGCTTCAGCCGCTCCGACGAGATCGCCTTCTCCTTGGCCAGCGCGTGCGAGCGCGGCACCGCCACGACGAAGGGCTCGTCGTACAGCGCCGCGATGGCCAGGCCGCTGTCGGGGAACGGTTCGGCCATGATGGCGCAATCGAGCTCGCCGGTGCGCAGCATGTCCAGCAGCTTGACGGTGAAGTTCTCCTGCAGCATCAGCGGCATCTGCGGCGTCAGCTCGATGGCGTGCCGCACCAGCTGCGGCAGCAGGTAGGGGCCGATGGTGTAGATGATGCCCAGCTTCAGCGGGCCGGACAGCGGATCCTGTCCGCTCTTGGCGATCTCCCTGATCGCCGCCGCCTGCTCGATCACGCTCTGCGCCTGCCGCACGATGGCCGTGCCCAGCGCCGTCAGGCTCACCTCGTTGCTGCCGCGCTCGAAGATCTTGACGTCGAGCTCCTCCTCGAGCTTCTTGATCGCCACGGACAGCGTCGGCTGCGACACGAAGCACGCCTCCGCCGCGCGGCCGAAGTGCCGCTCGCGGGCGACCGCGACGATGTAGCGCAGCTCGGTGAGTGTCATGTCCGTATTGTGATGACTTGGCGATGAAACGGGGAATCGTATTCGCCCAGGTGGCCGGCGCTGCCGCTCACGCAGCAGTCAGAAGTCCACGGGAGCGGCGGAACCGGCTCTGCCGGGCCGCCCGCGGCCGGCCCCTCGGGGGCAGGGAGCGCCAGCGACCGTGGGGCCGTCATTTCTACGCCTTCATCCACTCCAGGCGGCCGCCCAGCCAGCGCTCCACGTGCGCCGACGCCGCCCCCGGTGCGCGCGCCAGCAGCTGCGGCGCGGCCTGGCGCACGTGGGCCAGCAGCGGCGCGTCCTCCTCGAGGTCGGCGAAGCGCAGCAGCTGGTCGCCGGACTGGCGTGCGCCCATGAACTCGCCCGGGCCGCGGATCTGCAGGTCGCGCCGGGCGATCTCGAAGCCGTCGGTGGTCTCGGCCATCGCCTTCAGCCGCTCCTTGCCCACGAGCGAGAGCGGCCCGGCGTACAGCAGCACGCACACGCTGGCGGCGCTGCCCCGCCCCACCCGACCGCGCAGCTGGTGCAACTGCGCCAGGCCGAAGCGCTCGGCGTGCTCGATCACCATCAGGCTGGCGTTGGGGACGTCCACGCCCACCTCGATGACGGTGGTGGCCACCAGCACCGGCAGTTCGCCGGACTTGAAGCGCGCCATCACGGCGGCCTTGTCGGCCGGCTTCATGCGGCCATGCAGCAGGCCGACGCCGATGCCCGGCAGCGCGTGCTCCAGCGCGGCGTGGGTGTCGGTGACGTTCTGCAGCGTCAGCGCCTCGGCCTTGCCGGCGAATTCGGCCGCCGCGTTCTCGGCGTCCTCGGATTCCTCGATCAGCGGGCAGACCCAGTAGACCTGCCGGCCGGCCGCGATCTCGTCGCGGATGCGCTCCACGACCTCCGGCCGGCGCGTGTCCGCGAACACGCGGGTGACGATGGGCGTGCGCCCTGGCGGCAGTTCGTCGATGGTGCTGACGTCCAGGTCGGCGAAGTAGGTCATGGCCAGCGTGCGCGGGATCGGCGTGGCCGTCATCATCAGCAGGTGCGGCTCCAGGCCCTCGATGGCCAGCTTGCGGCGCAGCGCGAGCCGCTGCTGCACGCCGAAGCGGTGCTGCTCGTCGACGATGGCCAGGCCCAGCCGGGCGAACTCGACGCCTTCCTGGATCACGGCATGCGTGCCCACGATCAGCTTCGCTGCCCCGCTGGCCGCCTTCTCCAGCGCCTGCGCCCGCGCCTTGCCCTTGCGGCTGCCGCTGAGCCAGGCCACCTCGATGCCTAGCGGCTGCAGCCACTGCAGCAGCTTGGCGAAGTGCTGCTCGGCCAGGATCTCGGTGGGCGCCATCAGCGCGCACTGCCAGCCGGCATCGATGGCGACCGCGGCCGCCAGCGCGGCCACCACCGTCTTGCCGGCGCCGACATCGCCCTGCAGCAGCCGGTGCATCGGCCGCGGGCCGGCGAGGTCGGCGGTGATCTCGTCGACCACGCGGCGCTGGGCGGCGGTCAAGCCGAACGGCAGCACGCCCAGCAGCTTCTCGTGCAGCCCGCCCGGGCGCGGCAGGATCGCCGGCCCGCGCAGCAGCGCGCGTTCGGCACGCGCGGCCAGCTGCGACAGCTGCTGCGCCAGCAGCTCCTCGAACTTCAGCCGCTGCGCCGCCGGGTGGCTGCCGTCCTCCAGCGCCTGCAGCGAGACGTCGGGCGGCGGATGGTGCAGCGTCTCGAGGGCCGTGCGCAGCGACGGCAGCCCGGCCGGCACCACCTGCGGCGGCAGCACCTCCTGCAGCGGCGCGCGACCGAGGCTGGCGGCGATCGCCTTGCGCAGGTAGGGCTGCGGCAGCTGCGCCGTGGTCGGGTAGACCGGCGTCAGCGCGGCCGCGAGCGGCGCACCGGGGGTCACCGCCTTGAACGATGGATGGACCATCTCGCGGCCGAGGAAGCCGCCGCGGATCTCGCCGCGCACGCGCACGCGCTGGCCCGGCGCGAGGGTCTTCTGGTGCGAGGGATAGAAGTTGAGAAAGCGCAGCACCAGCTCGGCGCCGGACTCGTCGCTCATCCTGGCGACGAACTGGCGGCGGCCGCGCAGCTCCACGCGCGACTCGAGCACGACGCCCTCGACCTGCACCTTCTCGCCGGTGAACGCGCGGGCGATGGGGGTGACCTGCGTCTCGTCCTCGTAGCGCAACGGCAGGTGCAGCGCGAGGTCGATGGCGCGGACGAGGCCCAGGCGCTGCAGCGCGCGCTGCGGGCCGGTCAACCCGGCCGTCGCGGCGTTCGCGGGCGCGTCGTCGGCAGGGGCGGCAGCGGCGGGCTGGGTCGGCATGGCGGGGATTCTCGCGCCTGCCTGTTGTTTCCTCGCGAGCCGAACGGGCGAATCCAACGAATGCGCACCGAATGTACAAGCCGATACCACCTGGCGCGATGGTTGCCTGACAATATCGCCTGCCGCCGCCCGCGGTACCTCCCGATAACATCCTGCGCGACGATGACCGCAGGACCTGCAGTCCAACATGCGCCTCATTGCCCGTTTTGTCGTCCTGATGGTTGCCGTCTTCGGCGTGAGCCTGGCCTTCGCGTGGGCCTGGGACAAGTCCGACAAGCCCCACGACGACGCCGCGGTCCGCGCCGCTTCCTGAGCGGCCGGTTCCCGCCGAGAACGTCGCGATGACCCGCGATGCCGTCCACCTGCCGCCGCCTTCCGGCCCGCTTCGCCTCGGCGATTTCGATTTCGAGCTGCCCGGCGAGCTGATCGCCCAGCATCCGGCCGCCGAACGCAGTGGCTCGCGGCTGCTCGACGGCACGGCCACGCCCTTCGTCGACCGCGTCTTCCGCGACCTCCCCGGGCTGCTGAAGGCCGGCGACCTGCTCGTCTTCAACGACACGCGCGTCATCAAGGCGCGGCTGTTCGGGGCCAAGGCCACGGGCGGCGGCGTCGAGGTGCTGGTCGAGCGCGTGCTGCCGCCGGGCGAGGCCTGGGCGCACATCCGCGCCAGCAAGTCGCCGCGCGCGGGCAGCACGCTCACCTTCGGCGACGCCGCGGCCGGCACGGCGTTCGAGGTGCAGGTGCTGGGCCGCTGCGGCCCGGACGACGCGATGTTCCACCTGCGCTTCCCGGGCGACGTCTTCGCGTTGCTGGAGCAGCACGGCCACGTGCCGCTGCCGCCCTACATCGCGCATGCCGACGCGGCCGAGGATGTGCGGCGCTACCAGACGGTGTTCGCCGACCGCCCCGGCGCGGTTGCCGCACCGACCGCGGCGCTGCACTTCGACGAGGCGCTGCTGGCCGACATCGCCGCACGCGGCGTGCAGTCGGCCCGCGTGACGCTGCACGTGGGCGCCGGCACCTTCCAGCCGGTGCGCAGCGAGGATCTCGCCGAGCACAAGATGCACACCGAGTGGTTCGACGTGCCGCAAGCCACCGTCGACGCCGTGCTGCGCACCCGCGCCGCGGGCGGCCGTGTCGTCGCGATCGGCACGACCACCGTGCGCGCGCTGGAATCGGCGGCCGTCGCGGCGGAGCGGGCCGGCGCGCCCGGCACCCTGCAGGCCGGCGCCGGCGAGACGCGCATCTTCATCACGCCCGGCTATCGCTTCCGCGTCGTCGACCGGCTGGTGACCAACTTCCACCTGCCCAGGAGCACGCTGATGATGCTCGTGAGCGCGTTCTCCGGCATGGAGCGCATCCGCGCGCTGTACGCGCACGCGATCGCGCAGCGCTACCGCTTCTTCAGCTACGGCGACGCGATGCTGCTCGATCGCGTCGAGCCGTAGCCGTCAGCAGCTCTCGCATCCCGCCGACGCCAGCCACGGATCGCGCTGGTGCTGGCCGAAGGTGGCCAGCAGGAAATCGACGAACGCGCGCGTGCGCATCGGCACGTGCTTGCGCGTGGGCATCGCGGCGAACAGCGTCAGCGTGCGCATGTGCCATTGCGGCAGCACGCGCTCCAGCGCCTGCTCCAGCAGCGCGTCCTCGGCCATGAACGACGGCAGGCCGGCGATGCCGAGTCCGGCGAGCGCCGCGGCATAAAGCGTGTCGGTGTGCGTCGTCGTCAACGGCGGCAGCTTCTTCAGCTCCACCACCGCGGGCTCGCCGTTGCCCCACGCGGGCCGGAAGGTCAGCTCGCGCTGTTCGCTGGCCGGCAGCGGCATGAGCGTGTCGTGGTCGGCCAGGTCGCGCGGGTGCTTCGGACGGCCATGCTGCTCGAGGTATTCCGGCGTCGCGCACAGCACGACCTCCGCGGTGGCGATGCGGCGCGCGATGAACGCGCCCTCGATGGGTCGGCCGCGTTGCACGATGATGGTGAGGTCGTGGTTCTCGTCGGGCGTGTCCGCCGACGAGCTGACCGTCAGCTCCAGCGACACCTTGGGGTGCAGCGCGCGAAAGCGCGGCAGGTGCTTGGCGAGCTGGTGCACGGTGAAGCCCGGCGGCGACAGCACGCTCAGGCGGCCGCGCGCCTCGGTGGCAGCGAGCCCGGCGACGGCCTCGGCGTCGTCCACCTCGCTGAGGATGCTGCGCACGCGCTCGAGGTAGTCCTCGCCGACGTCGGTCAACGCGAGCCGGCGCGTGGTGCGGTTGATCAGCCGGGCGCCCAGGTGCTCCTCGAGCTCGGCGACCAGGCGCGTGGCCACGGCCGGCGCGATGTCCATCGCGACGGCCGCCTTCGCGAAGCCGCCGGCTTCGATGACGCGGGAGAACACCCGCATGGCGCGCAGTTGATCCATCTAATTCTTTCTGAATCGGGAATAAACAATTCTATGGCTGCTTCTTTATCCACAAAGTCCGGTGCAATACAGTGAAACCATCGATGAAGCGCAAACACACACCACTTCACCGAGGCCCGGACGGACGCCCCGCAAGGCAGACCGCCGGACATCCTCAAACCGTGTAGAGAAGAAAGTTCATCATGCAAGTCCGTCAAATCGTCGCCGCTGCCCTGCTCGCCGTCACCGCCGTGGGCGCCATGTCGCAGGAACTCGATCCCAGCGAGACCCTGCAGGCCAAGAACATCGCCGCCGCCCAGGCCGCCACCGCCAGCCGCACGCGCGACTCCGTCGTCGCCGAGACGCGCAACCTGAAGGCCGCCGGCCAGCTGAACGTCGTCGGCGAGCGCGCCGATGCCCCCGCGGTCGCCGCGGTGCCGGAAACCCAGGCCGGCGGCCGCACCCGTGCGGACGTCAAGGCCGAACTGGCCCAGTGGCGCCGCACCCACGCGCTGGTGGTCGGCGACCGCGGCTGATGCCCCGGCGGGTGCGTTCGCATCCGCCTGGTAACGAATGCCCCGACGGGCGGCGCGAGGCCATCGCGCCGCCCGTCCTGCTTGCGCGGGCGACAATGCGCGGATGCTGAAATTCGAGATCCTGGGCACCGAGGCCCAAGCGCGCCGTGGCCGCCTGACGCTGAACCACGGCGTCGTCGAGACCCCCGTGTTCATGCCGGTGGGCACCTACGGCACCGTCAAGGGCGTGCTGCCGCGCTCGCTCGAGGAGATGGGCGCGCAGATCATCCTCGGCAACACCTTCCACCTGTGGATGCGCCCCGGCCTCGACGTGATGGCGCAGTTCGGCGGGCTGCACAGGTTCGAGGGCTGGAAGGCGCCCATCCTCACCGACTCGGGCGGCTTCCAGGTCTGGTCGCTCGGCGAGATGCGCAAGATCTCCGAGGAAGGCGTGCGCTTCGCCTCGCCCGTCAACGGCGACAAGCTGTTCCTGACGCCCGAGATCAGCATGCAGATCCAGACGGTGCTCAACTCCGACATCGTCATGCAGTTCGACGAATGCACGCCCTACGAGACCAAGGGCGTGCTCACCACCGAACGCGAGGCGCGGCTGTCGATGGAGCTGTCGCTGCGCTGGGCCGTGCGTTGCCGCGACGAGTTCGCGCGCCTGGAGAACCCCAACGCGCTGTTCGGCATCGTGCAGGGCGGCATGTTCGAGTCGCTGCGCGAGTTCTCGCTGGACGCGCTGGTGGCGATGGACCTCCCCGGCTACGCCATCGGCGGTGTCTCGGTGGGCGAGCCCAAGGAGGACATGCAGCGCCTGGTCGCGCACACGCCGCACCGGCTGCCGTCGCACAAGCCGCGCTACCTGATGGGCGTGGGCACGCCGGAGGACCTCGTCTACGGCGTCGCGCACGGCGTGGACATGTTCGACTGCGTCATGCCCACGCGCAATGCGCGCAACGGCCACCTGTTCACGCGCTTCGGCGACCTGAAGGTGCGCAACGCGCGCCACAAGTCCGACGAGTCGCCCGTGGACACCACCTGCAGCTGCTACACCTGCGGCCATTTCAGCCGTGCCTACCTGCATCACCTCGATCGTTGTGGCGAGATGCTGGGCCCGATGCTCAACACCATCCACAACCTGCACTACTACCTGAACCTGATGCGCGAGGTCCGGGCGTCGCTCGACGAAGGCCGCTTCGCCGAGTTCCGGGTGCAGTTCGCGCGCGATCGCACGCGCGGGATCTAGAAACAGCAAGGGCGGCCGAAGCCGCCCCGTCCGTGCGCGACCCGTGGGTTACTGGATCTGCGTGGCCGACGTGACCACCACGTTCGGGATCGGCACGCACGAGCCGTCGTTCAGGGGCACGCCGTTGCTCACGATCAGCGTGCACGGCGCGGCGGCGATGGCCTGGATCACCGAGGCGCTGCCGGAAACGTCGGCGAACACTGCGTAACCCGCCGTCTTGCTCGAGGGGTCGAGGGTGCCGGAATTGTTGGCCAGGTTGAAGAAGAACTGCGAGGTCGCCGTGGCAGTGGTGCCTGCGGCCGTCTCATCCTGGCGCGCCATTGCGGCCGTCCACTGCAGGTTGCTGCCGCCGCTGGTCTCGAGAGCGATGGGCGAGTAGGTGGTCGTCTTGGGCGCGGGCAGGTTGCCGCTGCTCGTGACCGGATAGCCGCCGCCCTGCACCACGAAGCCCGCGATGACGCGGTGGAAGATCGTCGCGCCGTGGCCATCCTTGCCGTCGTAGAAGCCGGAGTTGACGTAGTTCAGGAAGTTGTCGACCGTGACCGGCGCCTGGTTGCCGCGCAGCATGAAGTCGATGTTGCCGTTCACGCCGTCGCCGCTGACGGCCATGCGCACGATGGGCGGCTGCACGGTCAGGGTCGCGGTGTCGACGGTCGTGCCGTTGGTGACGGCGCTGATCGTGCTCGTGTACGCGCCCGACGGCGTGCACGAGAAGTAGGCGGTGGTGTCGTTGCTGGCGGTGGGCGCGGCGGTCAGGCGAGTGACGTTCTTGCAGCCCGGCGCCGTCAGGGACAGGTTGCCCAGGTGCGTGCCCGTGACCGTCACCTGCGCCGGCACGCCGTACTTCGTCGAATTGACGGACATCGACGAGACCGTGGCCGGGGTCGAGTCGCCGCCGCCGCCGCAGGCTGAAAGCGTGGCGAGCACAAGGGCCGACACGGACGCGGCGCCAGTCGAGCGAATGGAGGCACGAGCGTGGAATCGTTGCTGCATGATGGATGGGAATGTCGAAAAGGCGAATGGTAGGGCATGCTCGCGCCACATTTCGTCAAGCGCACGTTAACGGGGGCGATCGTCGCGGCGATACCACCCCACGTACCGCGTGGACGATCAGACCACCTTCGTGGCCAGCAACTGCCCCACCTCCTGGTGCAGGCCCTCGGGCGTCACCGCCTCGGCGGCGATGCCGGGGCCCACGTTCAGCCCGACCGGGCTGAACAGCCCGCGCCGGAACGGCTTGCGCATCGCCTTGCCCTCCACCCGCGAGAAGAACGAGCCCCACAGGTTCTGTAGCGCGAGCGGGATCACCGGCACCGGCCGCTGCTCGAGGATGCGCATCACGCCGCCCTTGAAGGGCTTGAGCGTGCCGTCGTCGGTGATGCCGCCTTCCGGGAAGATGCCCAGCAGGTCGCCCTCGGCCAGCACCTGATCGGCCGCGGCGAAGGCCGCTTCGTAGGCCGCCGGGTCGTCGGTCTTGGGCGCGATCGGAATGGCCTTGGCGAGGCGGAAGAACAGGCCCAGGCCGGGCGTGCGGAAGATGCGCGCGTCCATCAGGAAGCGGATGGGCCGCGGGCTGGCGGCCATCAGCAGCACGGGGTCGACGAAGCTCACGTGGTTGCACACGACGATCGCCGGGCCCGTGGTCGGGATGTTGGCGTCGCCCTGCATGCGGAAGCGGTACACGGTGCGCGTGAGCAGGAAGGCGACGAACCGCAGCAGGTATTCCGGCACCAGCAGGAAGATGTAGCCCGCCACGATGGCGTTGGCGATGCCGGTGATCAGGAACACGCCGCCGATGCTCACGCCGAAGTGCAGCAGAGCGCCCGCGATCAGCGAGCTGGCGATCATGAACAGCGCATTCAGGATGTTGTTCGACGCAATGATGCGGGCTCGGTGGCTAGCGAGTGCCCGCGTCTGGATCAGCGCGTACATCGGCACGCTGTACAGGCCGGCGCTGAGCGACAGCATGAACAGGTCGATCATCGGCCGCACGTGCTGGCCCTGGCCGATGAAGCCCGACAGGCTCCAGTAGGTCGTCGCCGGCGGCGCGAGGTGGCTGACCGCGAAATACAGGTCGATCGCGAAGACGCTCATGCCGATCGCGCCCAGCGGCACGAGGCCGATCTCGACCTGGCGGCGCGACAGCACCTCGCACAGCAGCGAGCCGACGCCCACGCCCACCGAGAACAGCACCAGCAGCAGCGAGGCGACATGGACGTCGCCGTGCAGCACGTCCTTGGCGAAGGACGGGAACTGCGACAGGAAGGTGGCGCCGAAGAACCACATCCACGAGATGCCCAGCAGCGAGCGGAAGACGACGATGTCGGCGCGCGCCAGCTTGAGGTTGCGCAGCGTCTCCGTCACCGGGTTCCAGTTGATCTTGAGGGCCGTGTCGTGCGCCGGCGAGGACGGGATGGCCTGGGCGGTCAGCCGCCCGATGACGGCGATCGCCAGGCAGGCGCCGCCGGCCAGCTCCGGCCCGATGCCCGGCACCACCACCAGCAGGCCGCCGGTGAGCTGGCCCAACAGGATCGCGACGAAGGTGCCCATCTCGACCATGCCGTTGCCGCCAGTGATCTCGTGGTCGTCCAGATGCTGCGGCAGGTAGGCGTACTTCACCGGACCGAACAGCGTGGAGTGCACGCCCATCAGGAACAGGCACGCCAGCAGCAGCCACACCAGCTGGCCGACGAAGCCCCAGATGGCGAGCACCATGATGAGGATCTCGAACGACTTGATGAAGCGCATCACCCGCGCCTTGTCGTACTTGTCCGCGAACTGGCCGCTGGTGGCCGACAGCAGCACGAATGGCAGGATGAACACGGCACTGATCACCAGGCCGGCCTTCTCGGGCGGCAGCCAGGACACGTTCAGCTGGTAGGTGACGAGCACCGTGAACGCGAACTTCAGGACGTTGTCGTTGCCGGCGCCGAAGAACTGGGTCCAGAAGAACGGCGCGAACCGGCGCTGGCGCAGGAGCGTGAACTGGCTGGGGTGGGACTGGCTCATGAGTCTGGCTCTTCCTTGCTGGGCGCCGTGCGCCTGGTCGCGCCACTGTATCCGCAGGCTGGCTGACCGTCGCGCAGCGGCGGCTTCGATCCGCTGGCGTTTTGGGGGAGTCAGCGCACGACGGTCGGCTGGCCGGCGATGCGCAGGCGCTGCATCCACGCGAACATCGATTCGACGGTCACGGTCTCGATGTGGTCGCTGAAGCGCTTCGAGTTCGGATGGTCGTCGAAGGCGACGTTCGCCCGGGTCATGCGCGCGCCCAGACGCGTGAAGGCGTCCAGGTGCAGCACGGTGGGCTGGTAGTCGTGCAACTGCAGCCAGGCCTGGGCGCGCTCGCGCGTGCTCGCGGCCGGGTCGAGAGAGCCGGCCAGCGTCTCGAGCGCCCACTGGTTGCTCTGCTGGTAGCGCGTCGACCACGGGTAGGCGACGACGCTGTAGGGCGCGGTGTGCCACTGGACGAGGCGCTGGTCGTCGGTGACCACGCGCAGCAGCGCGGCTTGCATCTCGGGGTCGGGCACGACGTAGGCGGCTTCGTAGCGGAACGGTGTGTCGAGGAAGAACTCGGCCAGGCCTTGCCGGAAGACGGCGGCGTCGGCGGTGCCGCACTGATTGAGCTTGTGGACGATGCGCCAGGTGCCGCGGCGCGGCAGCGGCACCGGGATCGCCTGGCCGGAAATCTGGCCGAGGACGGTCGAGCCGGCGACGGTCGCGGTCGCCGGGATGGGCGAGCCCGGGATCGTGCCGTCGTCCCGGTAGGCGAAGGCCAGGTGCGACCACTGCAACCCGTACTTGCTCAGATCCTGGCCGGCGCGCGCGACGATCACGACCTGGGCGCCGCTCGCGTCCAGGCTGCGTTGCACGCGTTCGGCCAACCCGAGTGCGCGCGTCATGGCGTAGGTGTCCGGCGGGGTGGTGTCGCAGGGCTGGCCGGCGCAGGCGGTCGCGGCCGCCACGAGCGCGAGGGCACCGGCCAGCAGGCGCAGCAGGGCACTTGCGCCGCTCATCGCGACACCCGCTGGTTGTACGACAGCGAACGGCCGACCTCGTTCGGGATGAATGCGATCACATGGCCGGCGGCGCTGAGCAGCATGCCCGTCGCCACGACCGTGACCACCACCACGGTGCCCGCCGCGATCGCGGACGCGCCGACCGCGTCGCCGGCGAAGCGGATGCTGCCCTTGACGCCGTCGGCGGCGTTCTCGACGAGCCAGACCGTGCCGTCGGCGCTCGCCTGGACGCCGGTCACGACGATACTCCCGACGCCCGCCACCAGTGCGACCGGCAGCGCGACCGAGATGGCAACCGGCACCAGCGATTCCTGGCTGACCTGGCTGCCGCTGCTTTCCGCGCGGGCGTTGCCGGAGATCACGACCCCCAGCGCGAGGGCGAAGACGGCGATGCGGGGCTGGAGACTTGACGCGGGTTCCATGTGGAGCCTGGGAAGTGGAAGACGCCGCGATGGTGCGCAGCCGTCGCGCGGCAGGCAACGGGATTGCGCCGAGTGCCGCTCGTCGCATCGTGGGGTATCGTGCGCGGATACTTCGCCGCAGCCCATGAGCACCACCGCCGAGATCGTCAACGTCCTCAAGAGCGAGCTGAAGCTGGCCAAGCTCACTTATGCCGACCTGGGGCGAGAACTCGGGCTGGCCGAGTCCAGCGTCAAGCGGATGTTCGCCAAGGGCGACATGCCGCTGAAGCGCATCGACGAGATCTGCCGCGTCCTCCGGTGCGACTTCTCGGAACTGGCCCGCAAGGTGGCCGAGCTCGAACTGCTGCGCGACGAACTGACGTTGGAGCAGGAGCACGCGGTCGTGGCCGACAAGCGGCTGCTGGTCATGGCCTTGTGCACCCTGAGCCAGTGGCCCTTCGAGCAGATCATGGCGACCTACGCGTTCAGCGACGCGGAGGCCGTGCGCCACCTGACCCAGCTGGACCGCCTGGGCATCATCGAGCTGAAGCCGCTCAACCGCTATCGACTCAAGGTGGCCAAGACGTTTCGCTGGCGCGCCCACGGCCCGGTGATGCAGTTCTTCCGCGAGCACGGCGTCGCGGACTATTTCTCCGGCGGCTTCAATGGCGAGTGCGAGATGGTGAGCCTGGTGCACGGCCACCTGAGCCTGCCGATGGCCAAGGTGTTCCAGGAGCGCCTGCAGCGCCTGGCGCAGGACTTCGCCCAGCAGCACCTGGCCGACCAGCGCCTGCCGGCGGCGCACAAGCGTGGCTACACGGCCGTGATGGCCTTGCGCTCGTGGACCTTCGGTCCGCTGCGGGAGCTGCTGCGCGACCCGAGCGTCGAGCCGTGAGGCACAGGGCGGTCGATCCGCCCTGCTCCGCTCAACGGGCGTCGGCGAGGGCCGGGCCCTTTTCGCGGGCGACCATCTCCTGTGCGAACTCGACGAAGGCGACCGCACCGCGCGAGGTCGGATCCCAGACCACCCCAGGCTGCCCATAGCTGGGCGCCTCGGCCAGACGGACGTTGCGCGGAATGACGGTGTTGAACACCTTGTCGCCGAAGTGCGCCTTGAGCTGGTCGCTGACATTGACCTGCAGCGTGATGCGCGGATCGAACATGACGCGCAGCAGGCCGATCAGCTCCAGGTCGCGATTGAGGTTGGCATGCACCTGCTTGATCGTGTTGACCAGGTCGGAGACGCCTTCCAGCGCGAAGTACTCGCACTGCATCGGGACGATGACGCCGTGGGCGCTGCACAGGCCGTTCAGCGTCAGCAGGTTCAGGGACGGCGGGCAATCGATGAGCACGAAGTCGTAGTCGGTGTCGACGGCCTTGAGGGCGCGGCGCAGGCGTTCGTTGCGGTGCTCCAGGCCGACCAGTTCCACCTCCGCACCGGCCAACTCGCGGTTGGCGCCCAGCACGTCATAGCCGCCGCTGCCCGATTTCTGGGCCGCCTCGGCGATGGTCGCGCTCTCCAGCAGGACGTCGTACACCGTCAGAGGCAGTTCGCGCTTGTTGATGCCGGAGCCCATGGTCGCGTTGCCCTGCGGGTCGAGGTCGATGAGCAGGACGCGCTGCCCCACGAGCGCCAAGCCGGCCGCCAGGTTGACCGTCGTCGTGGTCTTGCCGACGCCGCCCTTCTGGTTCGCAATGCAAAAGATTCTCGCCATGGATGACCGGTGAAGCGCTGGTGGAAGAAAAAGGCTTGCGCCTATTGTCAGGGCTGTCGGGCCGCCTGATCAGCAGGGCGGCGCGGTTTGAGCCATACAAGGCAGCGGTTTTCGTTCAAATCCGGTACCTCGAGTTGTTCCACGTGAAACATCTCGACGTCGGCGGGGATCGCGGCACGTTCGTCGGCCGAGAGTTTGGCCTTCATCGCGGCCCATTGGCCCTGCGGCGCCAGCAGCTGCCGGGTCAGCGTCGTGAAGTCATGGATGGAGGCGAAGGCGCGCGATGTGATGAGGTCGAATTCGGGCTTCTTGAACGTCGCGGCGGCCTCGACCCGGCCGTGTACGCCGTGCAGGTTGGGAAGCGCCAACTCGGCCGCCGCCTGGCGAATGAACGCGGCCTTCTTCGCGACCGCATCGACGCAGGTCACTTGCCACGACGGGTTGAGCATGGCCAGGATCACGCCCGGCAGGCCGGCTCCGCTGCCGACGTCGAGTACTCGCAACGCGCCCTGCCCGGCTTCGGCCGTCGACCGACGCAGCGGCGCGACGACCGCCAGGCAGTCGAGGAGGTGGTGCGTGAACATCTCATCCGTGTCGCGGACGGCGGTCAGGTTGTAGACCTTGGTCCAGCGCTGGATCATGGCCATGTAGGCCAGCAGGCGTTCGCGTTCCATCGCGGACAGCGTGAGCCCCAGTCGGGGCGCCAGTGCCTCGAGCCGGCCATCCAGGCGGGACGGCTCGTCGTGGTCAAGCGGCATGTTCGGCGGGGGCGGGGTTCGAGAAGCCCTTGAAGCGCTTCTTCTTCAGGTGGACGAGCAGCAGCGAGATGGCCGCCGGGGTGACGCCCGAAATGCGCGTTGCCTGGCCCAGCGTCTGCGGCCGGTGCTGGTTGAGCTTCTGGCGGACCTCGAAGGACAGTGCCGTGACCTGGTTGTAGTCCAACTCGGCCGGCAGGGCGAGTTCTTCGAGGCTCTGCGCCCGGCTTACTTCGTCGTTCTGCTTGTCGATGTAGCCCGCGTACTTGGTGGCGATCTCGATCTGTTCGATGACTTCGCCCGCCAGCTGGTCGCCGAGATCGTGGGCCAATGTTTCACGTGAAACATCGACGTTCGGGCGAGCGACCGCATTGACGGCAATGACCGTGTCGTAGGCGATGCCGGGGCGGCGCAACAGGTCGGATAGCGAGTGCTCGTGCTCGAGCGCCTTGCCGAGCAGGCGCTCAGCCTCGGGAGCCGGCACATTGTTCGGGTGCACCCAGGTCGAGCGCAGCCGCTCCGTCTCGCGGGCGAGCGCGTCGCGCTTGCGGTTGAAATGGATCCAGCGGGCCTCGTCGACCAGGCCCAGCTGCCGGCCGAGCTCGGTCAGGCGCAAGTCGGCGTTGTCCTCGCGCAGCTGCAACCGGAACTCCGCGCGGCTGGTGAACATGCGGTACGGCTCGGTGACGCCTTTGGTGATCAGGTCATCCACCAGCACGCCCAGGTAGGCCTGGTCGCGCCGCAGCACGAAGCTGTCGGCGCGTCCGCTGGCGAGCAGCGACGCGTTGACGCCCGCGTACAGACCCTGGGCCGCCGCCTCCTCGTAGCCGGTGGTTCCATTGATCTGGCCGGCGAAGAACAGGCCAGCGATCGCGCGTGTCTCGAACGTGCTCTTGAGCTCGCGGGGATCGAAGTAGTCGTACTCGATCGCGTAACCCGGGCGCAGGATGTGCGCGTTGGCCAAGCCGGCCATCGACCGCACGGCTTCCAGCTGGATGTCGAACGGCAGCGAGGTCGAGATCCCGTTCGGGTAGAACTCGTGCGTCGTCAGGCCTTCCGGCTCCAGGAAGATCTGGTGCGAATCCTTGTCGGCGAAGCGGTTGACCTTGTCCTCGATGCTCGGGCAGTAGCGCGGCCCCACCCCTTCGATGACGCCCGTGAACATCGGACTGCGATCGAAGCCGGATCGGATGATCTCGTGCGTTCGCGCGTTCGTGTGCGTGATCCAGCACGGCATCTGGCGCGGATGCTGTGCGGCCGTGCCCATGAAGCTGAAGACCGGCATCGCCGTCGTGATCCGGCCGTCGGCGTCGGGCATGCCGTCGCCGGGTTGCTCGGCCAGCTGCGAAAAATCGATCGAGCGGCCATCGATGCGCGGCGGCGTGCCGGTCTTGAGCCGGCGTTGCGGCAACCGGAGTTCCTTCAGGCGCGCGGACAGCCGCTGCGCGGGCGGATCGCCCGCGCGGCCGGCGGCGTAGTTCTGCAGGCCCATGTGGATCTTGCCGTCGAGGAAGGTGCCCGCCGTCAGCACGACGGTGCGGCCGCGGAAGGTGATGCCCGACTGCGTGACGGCCCCGGTGACGCGCTCCACGCCATCCACCGATTCCACCACCAGATCATCGACCGCCTGCTGGAACAGCCACAGGTTGGGCTGGTTCTCGAGACGACGTCGGATCGCGGCCTTGTACAGGATGCGATCCGCCTGCGCACGGGTGGCGCGCACGGCGGGCCCTTTCGAGCCGTTGAGGATGCGGAACTGAATGCCGGATTCGTCCGTCGCTGCCGCCATGGCACCGCCCAGCGCATCGACCTCCTTGACCAGATGGCCCTTGCCGATGCCGCCGATCGACGGATTGCAGCTCATCTGCCCCAGCGTCTCGATGTTGTGCGTCAGCAGCAGCGTCGCGCTGCCCATGCGGGCCGCGGCGAGCGCGGCCTCGGTCCCGGCATGGCCGCCGCCGACCACGATGACGTCGAATTCCTGGGGGTAGATCACCGGCAACTCACTGCGCATGACCCGCGCCATCACGGCCGGATCGAAAGGACGACCCGCGCTGCGACGCCGCGGCCGATCGGGAAGCGATCTCGCCGCGCGGAGACGGGTGGGGGAACATGCAATTTTAGGCCGGCTGGCGCCGGCGCGCCACTCGCGAGGACAATCGAGCCATGCCCGCCACCCTGCCCGCCGCATCCCGCACGGCCGCCGACGCCGTCGCTTCATGCCGGCCCGGTTGCGGCGCCTGCTGCATCGCCCCATCCATCACCAGCCCGATCCCCGGCATGCCCGACGGCAAACCCGCCGGCGTTGCCTGCATCCAGCTCGACGCGAACCTGCGCTGTCGCCTGTTCGGGCACCCCGAACGCCCCGCCTTCTGCGGCGGGCTGCAACCCTCGCGGGAGATGTGCGGCGACGACCGCGGCCAGGCGATGCGCTGGCTCGCGCGACTCGAAGCGGCGACACGTCCCGCTTGATCAAGGCGCATTGGATTTTCCGACCCCCCGGAAAAAAAGAACGGGGTGCCGGCGGAGTCCGCCGGCACCCCAAGAGTCAATCAGCTTCAGTAAGCGCTTCCGTCGCCTGGGCGACATTCCCGGAACTGATGGGCTGATTGTGGAGGGTCTTGGGAGAGTTCAGATCGGCGTGATCTGAATCGAAAATATTTTGATTGCGCTGCTCTTAGACGGAGGTTGACGCCATAGCAATCCACCCCCCGCGAGGGCCCGTGCTGTCATCGCCGCCAACAATGCTCTTCAACTCGTTTGCGGAAAGCTGCCGCATCGGAGAGGTCGTCATCGAACCTCGGTTAATTGCCGTCTGATTCCGGAGTCCAAGACCCAGCGCGGAAATCAAGGTGTAGCGGATCTGGTTCATTTGGCTCTTCCCGGTCGACGCGCGTTATGCGCATGTAGGGATTGAACCAGTCCTCGACGCGCTTCGACACTGTCAAGTCTTACAGGTGCGTCCAACGCGCCGTGCGCGCTAGCGGAGGAGCCCGAGCCGAAGAGCCTTTAAAACAGCTTGGTGCTTGTTCACGCTCGCTAGCTTTCGCATGGAGTTTTGCAAATGCAGCACGGCCGTTCGTTCAGAAATGCTCATGATCGTCCCGACCTCCCAAGCGGTCTTTCCTTCCATCGTCCAACGAAGCGCTTCCAATTCTCGCGGCGTAAGGTTCGGTAAATCGTCGGTTTTCGATGCTAGCGGCGGGAAAATTCTGAATGCAGCATCTTGGGCATGCACTGCGAACAATTGCAGGTCGGCCACGATCCGAGTGATTTCCCGGGTATCCTTTGAAAGTGGGCGATCACGATCGACACCCATAAAGAAATGTCGACCGCCTGGCAGGTGCAGCGCCATGGCTATTCCAGTCATATAGCCATACTGCGCCTGGCAGTCCCAGTAGTCGGCCGCGCCATGCGATACATATGTCTGTTGATCCCATACGATCGGGATCGCCGCACGCTTGCAATGCTGCATGACCGGATCGCGCTGCGCGCCTAACAGATCACGGTACACATCCACGTACTCTGGAGGCGTGTTGTCGACTGTCTGAAATTCGGAGCGATCAGACGAAATGTCTGTGACGACCAAGGCGTTGATGAACTTGAAGTCCAGTGCTTGGGCGAAACGCACGAGTTGGTTCGAGAACTCAGAGAGAGTTTTCGCTTCCATGACGGCCAAGTAGCCACCCTCTAACATTCGCCCCGCCATCACCTACTCCTACATGCGTTATCCGGCGCGCCGGTCTCACAAAGTCATGAAAATCTATCGGGAGTTGCTCAACGGGCAAGATTCAGCACGAATGCGCTCGGCGGTTCTGATCAGCGAGCGGCAACGCGCGCAGCAGGCCCCCTGACAGGATTGACAGCTAGTCCTATCCGAGCCGTTTGTCCAGACTTCGATGCATGCTGACACCAAACCCTACCACATTCAATGTGCCGATAGCCGCGCGCCCCTGGGCGCAGAACTCCTGGCCTCCGGTATTTTGGCAGGCAAACGTCAAACGCCGTCCCCGCTTTGTTCACTTGTCCACTACGGTTGCAAGTTCTCGTCATGAGTACGGGCCGTGCTCCGGGAGTACCGTATGGCGAGGCGCTTCGAGCGGCAGCGAAGCGCGCTTAGCCTGGGACTGGGTCGAGGTCGCCGAGGGCGTCGTGGCGATGGTCGACCCGATGTCGCTGACCACCAATTTGCGGCTCGTCATGCCCGATGGCCAAGTACTGCCAGCAGTGGCGGCGGCCTTGCATTTCAATCAATTTGTCCGGCGTCTGCCATGGCAGGAGGAGGTCACGCGTTTGCTTCGAACGGCTTGATTCGCTCGAGCGAGCGGGGCTGGCCGCTTAATGAGCGTTAAGCAGCCCTAGTCGAATCGCGCGTAGGACGGCCTCATACTTTGTCGAGCATCCGAGCTTTCGCATCGCTCGGTGCAGGATCAGGGTTGCGTGCCTCTCCGAAATGGACATCACCGCTCCAATTTCCCAAGAGGTTTTCCCTTCCATAGACCAACCTAGCGCCTCAAGTTCGCCTCGTCCCAGCAACCTGTCATCAGCTTGCGGCGGTGCCGGTTGGCAGAGTTCGAACGCGGCTGCTTGCGCATGCGCTGCAAATTCCAGTAGATCTTCGGCGAGGCGCCTGAAATGGCGAACGCTCGCGCAGCGGTCGTAGCTCCAGTCTGCGCCGAACATGAAGTGTCGACCCTTACCGGGATGCATTGCGAAGGCGACACCACTCCTCAAGCCAAACGCTGCTTGGCGCTGCCAAAGCTCCTGTTCACGTTCGGACGCATAGGTGCGCCGATCCCAAACAATTGGCGCGCTTGATGTCTTGCAGTGCTGGCTGACCGGATCGATCCGACTTAGGTCCAAATTCTCAAACTCCCCAAGGTACGCTGGTGGCACGTTCGTGACCGTCTGAAACTCGGTCAATGTCCGCGAATGATCTGTAATGACTGTCGCGGCAACGGTGCCGAAGCCAAGGCTCTCCGTGAAAGTGAAGAGGCGCTTCGAGAACTCCTTCACACTTTGCGAGTGGAGCATTTCGAGACACTTCTGATTGAACGATGAGGCAGTCATTGGCGTTCACTTTCTAAATCTTGCCCTAATCCCAGTCGTCGCAGGACCAAGCTTCGTTGACTACTCGCGATTGATGTGATGTCTCTTGAATAATGCTGGTGTCTTAAGCGACGACCAATTGACAGAAGGCGCGGACGAGTACCTTGCGTGTTGGGAGAACTGGTCGATGTGTGCCGCATCCGGGGCCTCGAACTCGGGGACGTATTCACTGGGAGTGTTCGCAATGAATTGGTATTCTGTAAGTGATGGCGAATGCTCTGTCATCACGGTCGCCGAAACACGCCCGAATCCGCAGTCTGCCGAGAGGGCGACCATCTTGCCCAATGAGTCCTTTAACGACCGTGCATACAGCACCTCGTTGCAATCCCTCTCCAACAGCGTTTCCATCATGACCCTCGCCTGCTGCGTTCACCGAACCGGGCGCATGCAGTCGCCGGCGTCCGGTGTCGATGCGGGAGCTCTCGAGCGGAGTTCCTCGCGAGGTCGACGGTAGCATCGCGCCTCAGGTGCCGGCATCACCTGGTCAGGGTATCGCGATCCCGAACCTGCAGCCTTTGCCGGGCTCGCGGAGCTACCACCCGATCACTGCGCCGCCCTCTTGGTCAACTGCCTCGTCACGAACGCCAGTGCCAGCACGGTCACGACGATGCAGATGAACACGCTTGGGGCGAAGTCGAGCGGTGCGATCGGGACGTTCTTGAGGACGCGATTCATGAGGGCGCTCTGGGCCATCGGTGGCACCCACAGGTTCCACGGGCTCTCGCCCTCCTGGTTGAACAGGCCGATCATCGGGCTCAGCGAGACGGCCATGGTCAGGACCACGTTGTTGGCCTGCGCTTCCTTGACGGTCCGGCAGCGGATCGCGACGGCCATCATGAGGGCGGACAGCGCCGCGGCGAACGGGGCGAGCACGGCGACGAACCAGGCGGCCTCGGCGCCGCCGAAACGGAACATCGCGGACAGCGATTCGCTGCGCAGCAGGCTTTGCGCGGGCAGGAAGCTCAGGCACGAGAGCACCGCGATCAGCAGGCCCAGCGCGAAGGCCGCGCCCCATTTGCCGACGACGAGCGCGCCGCGCGACGCCGGCGTGGCCAGCAGCGGCTCCAGCGAGCCGCGTTCGCGTTCGCCAGCGGTGGTGTCCATGGCCGCGTGCAGCGATCCGTAGAGCACGGCCATCAACACGAAGATCGGCACCATGCCGGTCATCTGTGCGGCGCGGGCGGCGGTGTCGGCGATGTCGTGCTCGTCGATGCGCGACACGCTCATGACGCCGGGTGCGATGCCGCGCGCGACGAGCCGCAGCGATGCCTGCTCCTGGTCGAAGCCCTGCAGCAGGCGCTCGATGGCGGCGACGCCGCTCTGCGCGCGCTGGTTGGCGCTGCTGTAGACGAGCTCGATGCGCGGCGCCTGGCCGTGCGCGAGGGCGTCCTCGAAGTCGGACGGCACGATGACGACAGGGTCGCCGAGCTTGCTGCCCTTGAGTTGCGCCTCCCAGTCGGCGGGCGCGGGCCTGGCGACGAAGGTCTGGCGCTCGAGGTAGTTGCGCAGCGTGGGCGCGGCGTCCAGGCCGATGGCGACGATCTCGCGCGCCTCGGCGCGCTTCTCGAACCGGCCGACCATCGACGACAGCACCACGAGCATCAGCGGCCCCATCGCGATCGACGAGAGGAACACCGCCAGCAACGTGCGACGGTCGCGCAGCGCGTCCTTGAGCTCCTTGGCGAACACCGTCCACGTGGCTTGCCAGTTGTTCATCGGAGCCCCTCCCGCGCCGGGTGCGGCGCTCCGGCCATGCAGGCCGCAAGCGCCCGGCCCTTCGCCAGGCGAGAACACTCTCCCGGGCTGTTCTCGTCCGGGCTCGGCTCCGAGGGGACGGCGGGCCGGCGGGGGGCGGCCCGGCGCTCGGTCCGCAGACGGGTCGACACGGGATGTCTCATTGCGCGTGGTCCTCCGGGCCGAAGGCGAGCTTGACGAAGGCGTCCTCGAAGTCGTCGCAGCCGGCCTGCTCGCACAGGCTCTCGACGGTGCCGTCGGCCACGTGCCGGCCGTGCGCCATGACGACGACGCGATCGCACAGCCGCTGCACCTCCTGCATGATGTGTGTGGAGAAGACGATGCACTTGCCCGTCTCGTCGCGCAGCACGCGCAAGGCCTCGCGCAGCGCGCGCGTGGCGACCACGTCGAGGCCGTTGGTGGGCTCGTCCAGCACGATGTTGTCGGGGTCGTGCACGAGCGCGCGCGCGAGCGCCGTCTTCATGCGCTCGCCCTGGCTGAAGCCGTCGGTGCGGCGATCGAGCAGCGGCGCCATCTCGAGCAGGCGCGCGAGGTGCTCGCAGCGCGCCTGCGCCACGTCGACGGCGACGCCATGCAGGCGGCCGTGGTAGACGATGTTCTCGCGCGCGGTCAGGCGTGGGTACAGGCCACGCGCGTCGGACAGCACGCCCAGTCGCGCACGCACGCCCTGCGGGTCGGCGTGCAGGTCGACGCCGTCGACGCGGATCGTGCCGCTGTCGGGCGTGACCAGGCCGACCAGCATGCGCAGGCTCGTGGTCTTGCCGGCGCCGTTGGGCCCCAGCAGCCCGGTGATGGCGCCGTCGCGCGCGTGCAGCGTCAGGCCGTCGACGGCGACGACGCTGCGCGCGGCGCGGCCGCGGCCGGTCGTGAACTGCTTGCGCAGGTCGTCCATCGCGATCATGGCGAGTCCTTCGCGGCGCGAGCCGGCGTGTCCGGGGCGTTCGGCGCGCGCGACGGCGGGTCGTCGAAGCGCTGTGGGTCGTTGGTGGCCGGCACGGCGCGCGCGGGCAGCGGCGGCGTGAAGGCCAGCGGTCGCGGCAGACCGGCGGCGCAGCCAGCGTCGACGGCCAGGGCCTCGGCGTCGGTGGCGGCGACGACGAAGCGGAACACCGCGTCGCGCATGCACGCGATGCCCAGGGCGCCGTGCCCGTTGTTGGCGACGACCACCGAGCGCGCGTTCGGGCCCAGCGCCCTGGCCACGCGCTCGGCGTGGCGCGGCGGCGTCACCGGATCGAGTCCGCCCGACAGCAGCAGCACCGGCGCGCGGCTGGCCGGGATCGTGTAGAACGCCGCCGGCACGTCGCCGCGCGGCCAGTGCGCGCACACCGCGCGGTACAGGCCCTGCGCGCCCGCGTCGCTCGCGGGGCCGGCGGCGGCAAGGCGCGGGAAGTCCTCCGAGCAGATGACCGAGAAGTGCTGGCCCTCGGACAGGTCCGCCGGCTGGTCGCCGGTCGACGAGTTCAGCGCCAGCAGCACGTCGAAGCGCCCCGCTGCCGCCTGCTCGATCGCGTACGGCAGCATCGCGCCCTGCGCCGGCGCGTACAGCGGGCGGTGGACGGCGGCGCGCACGGCATCGGCCGTCATCGTCACGTGGCGGGCTTCGCCGGTGACGGGATCGTCGACGTCCACCGCGCGCGGCAGCGACGCCAGCAGCGCCTGCCAGCGCTGCGCCAGCGCGGGATGCGCCTGGGCGCAGGCCTTGTCGGCGGCGCAGTCGGCGAACAGCTTGTCGAGTGCGGCGGCGGCGTCGATGTCGTCGCTCGCGGGGAGCACCATGTCGGGCGGCGCGACGCCGTCGATGACCACGCGCCGCACACGCTGCGGATACACCCTCAGGTATTCGAGCGCGGCGCGCGTGCCGTAGCTGATGCCGATCAGGTCGACCTGCGACGCGCCGAGCGCGGCGCGCACGGCGTCGGCGTCGGCCATCGCGATCGTCGTCGTGTAGAAGCGCAGGTCGCCCCAGGGCAGCTGCTGGAGCTTCGCTCGGCAGGCGGCCAGCGCGGCGACCTGGCGCGAACGATCGAGCGCGCGCGCCAGCGCCTCGTCGGGCGCGGGCACGTCGCACTGCAGCGGCGCGCTGTGGCCGGTGCCACGCTGGTCGATCAGCACCAGGTCGCGCCGCTGCGAGAGGCGTTGCATCAGGTACTGCGCGGTGCCGGCGAGGCGTACCGCGCTCTGGCCGGGCCCGCCCGCGAAGAACAGCACCGGGTCGGGCTGCTTCTGGCGCGCGAGGGCCGGGATGACGACGACGTGCAGGTCGATCTGCGTGCCGTCGGGGCGCGCCGGATCGAGCGGGCGCTTGAGCACGCCGCACTGCGCGTCGTAGTCGAGGCCGGCGAGGCGGCACGCGTGCAGCGGCAGCGCCGCGCTCCACGCGCCCATGCAGGCGAACGCCAGCGCCGCGACGATCGCCGCGCGCCTGACGGGGCGCCGGCTCACGGACGCGCGGACGCGCCGCCCGCTGCCTTCCTGAGCACGGCGGGGTCGAGCCTGGCGAGGTCGGTGAAGCCGCCGATGAACTGGCCGTCGACGAAGACCAGCGGGAAGGTCGTCCAGCCCGTCCACAGCTTCAGCGGCAGGCGCTTGCGCCACTGGCTGGCGTAGCTGCCGTACTCGATGTACTTGTAGGGCACGCCGGCGGCGTCCAGCCACTGGCGCGCCTTGCGCGGGAACGGGTTCCACGCCATGCCCACGACGACGACGGCGTTCGCGGCCACCGCCGCCTCCACCTCGGCAATGACGGCGCGCCCTTCGTCGGCGATGCGGGCGCGGATGGCGGGATGCACGCGGGAGTCGTCGAGGATCTGTCGGGTCACGATGCGGCGTCGGTGGTTGGGCTGGCTCGCAGCGTAGCAGACCGGGCTCGCGCGGCGCCCGCCGTTCGCCGGCGTTTCGCGTCGTCCCGTCGAATGCCCTGCCCTGCAAGATGGTGGCGATTTGGGCATCATGGGGCGCCCGGCCGCGCCGACCGTCGGGCGCGCATCCCACCCATCGAAAGACCGTCATGAAGCTCTATTACAGCCCCGGCGCCTGTTCGCTGTCGCCCCACATCGCGCTGCGCGAGGCGGGCATGAAGTTCGACCTCGTCAAGACCGCGCTGCAGACGCACACGCTCGCCGACGGCACCGACTACTACCAGATCACCGCCAAGGGCCAGGTGCCGCTGCTGGAGCTGGACGACGGCGCGCGCCTGAGCGAAGGGCCGGTGATCATGCAGTACATCGCCGACCACGCCCCCGCCAGCGGCCTGGCGCCGCCGGCAGGCACGATGGAACGCTACCGCGTGATGGAGTGGCTCAACTTCATCACCAGCGAGATCCACAAGAGCTTCTCGCCGATGTTCAACCCGAACATGCCGCAGGACGGCAAGGACGTGCTCGCGGCGCGCCTGAAGGACAAGTTCGCCTACGTCGATGCCCGCCTCGAGGGCCAGGACTACCTGATGGGCAAGCAGTTCAGCGTCGCCGACGCCTACCTGTTCACGGTCTCGAACTGGGCCGCGACGGTGGGCGTGGACATCACCGGCTTCAAGAACCTCGAGGCCTTCCGCGCCCGCATGAAGGCGCGGCCCGCGGTGCAGGAGGCGATGAAGGCCGAAGGCCTGGTCAAGTGACGCGCGGCGGCCGCGCGCTGGGTCACACCGCTTTCGGCTTGACCTTGGCGGCGGCCTCCTTGGCCTTGACGCGGGCGCGTGCGACGTCCGTGTCGTGCGCGAGCGCCACGCCCATGCGGCGGCGCTCGAAGCTCTCGGGCTTGCCGAACAGGCGCACGTCGGTGCCCGGCACGCGCAACGCGTCGGCCACGCCGTCGAACTGCAACGCCTTGGCGTCGACGCCGCCGTAGATCACGGCGCTGGCGCCCGGGCTCTTCAGCGACACGTCCACCGGCAGGCCCAGGATCGCGCGGGCGTGCAGCTCGAACTCGCTCTGCCATTGCGTGATCATCGTGACCATGCCGGTGTCGTGCGGACGCGGGCTGACCTCGCTGAACCACACGTCCGAGCCCTTGACGAACAGCTCGACGCCGAACACGCCCTGGCCGCCGAGGTCGTCGGTGACGGCCTTGGCGATGCGCTCGGCGCTCGCCAGCGCGGCCGCGTCCATCGGCATCGGCTGCCAGCTCTCGACGTAGTCGCCCTTGACCTGCACGTGGCCGATCGGCGCGCAGAAGCTGGTCTGCACCGCGCCGTTGGCGCCCAGCGAGCGCACGGTCAGCAGCGTGATCTCGTAGTCGAAGTCGATGAAGCCTTCCACGATCACGCGGCCGTGGCTCACGCGGCCGCCGGCCATTGCGTAGTCCCAGGCCTTCTTCACGTCGCCGGGCCCGTCGATCTTGCTCTGGCCCTTGCCCGAGCTGCTCATCACCGGCTTGACGATGCACGGGTAGCCGATGGCGGGCTTGCCGCCCTCGCCGGCTATCGCGGCCTGCAGCTCGTCGAGCGAGTCGCAGAACACGTACGGGCTGGTGGGCAGGCCCAGCGTCTCGGCGGCCAGGCGGCGGATGCCTTCGCGGTCCATCGTCAGGCGGGCCGCGCGTGCCGTGGGGATGACGCGCACGACGCCTTCGGACTCCAGCGCCTGCAGCTCGGGCGTGGCCAGCGCCTCGATCTCGGGCACGACGAGATCGGGCTTCTCGTGCTCGATCAGCGCGCGCAGCGCCACCGGGTCGCTCATCGTGATCGTGTGGGCGTGATGCGCCACCTGCTGGCCGGGGGCGTTCTCGTAGCGGTCGACGGCGATGGTCTCGACGCCCAGGCGCTGCAGCGCGATCAGCACTTCCTTGCCGAGTTCGCCGCTGCCCAGCAGCATCACGCGGGTGGCGGCAGGGCTG
>Ga0075370_10000119_pt1 | contig 25936 bp, 24 predicted proteins | sample EndMethybrTD3035_FD_71398 | JGI IMG/M metagenome (GOLD analysis project Ga0075370, IMG submission 71398) | Populus endosphere microbial communities from Tennessee, USA - Endosphere MetaG P. TD hybrid TD303-5 | ecosystem: Host-associated > Plants > Roots > Endosphere | place: USA: Tennessee... | reverse complement strand
GCATCGAGAACTCGCCGGTCGTCAGCGCGATCTGCTCGCCTTCCTTGCTGAGGCGGCGCAGCGCGAGGTCGAACTCGAAAGGGCCGAAGGTCACGGTCTGCGCGTCGAGGGCCGGTGCGCCCGGGGCCTCGAGCGTCGGGCGGCGGCGCAGCACCGCATGGATGCGCGCCAGCAGCTCGCGCGGGTTGAAGGGCTTGGGCAGGTAGTCGTCCGCGCCCACCTCGAGGCCGACGATGCGGTCTACGTCCTCGACCTTCGCGGTCAGCATGATGATCGGCGTCAGGTCGTTCGCGGCGCGCAGGCGGCGGCAGATCGAGAGGCCGTCTTCGCCGGGCAGCATCAGGTCGAGCACGATCAGGTGCACGGTCTCGCGGGTCAGGAGGCGGTTCAGCGCCTTCGCGTCTTCGGCCAGCAGAACCTCGAAGCCTTCTTGCGTCAGGTAGCGGCGCAGCAGGTCGCGGATGCGCGCATCGTCGTCGACAACGACCACGCGGTCCGGTCGTTGGTTGGCGGGTACAGCACTCATGGGCAACTCCAAATATGTAACAGAGCCGATTTTGCGCACGTTTGCGGCTCGAAATCGGCAACCCTGACCACCTGTTACAACTCCGCGGCGCGGGCCTTTCACCCTCGAAAACAATGCCGCCCGTACAAGAAGGACCCATCACCGAAAGGAAGCTTCGCATGCGATCCATGACCCTGCGCTCTCTCGCCACCGCGACCCTGGCACTGGCCGGCACCGTCGCGCTGGCCGACACGCTGCCGCCGCCGCAAGGCGTTGTGAGCCTGAGCTCGAGCGCGACCGTCGAGGTCACGAAAGACCTGCTGAGCATTTCGCTGTCGACCACGAAGGAGGGGCAGGACGCCGCCAGCGTGCAGTCGCAACTCAAGCAGGCGCTCGACGCGGCCCTGGCCGAAGCGAAGAAGAGCGTGAAGCCGGGGCAGCTCGACGTGCAGACCGGCACCTTCTCGCTGCAGCCGCGCTATACGAACAAAGGTGTGATCAATGGCTGGCTCGGCACGGCCGAGCTGATCGTCGAAGGGCGCGACATGCCGGCGATCGGCCAGCTGACGGGCCGCATCACGACGCTGACGATCGCCGGCGTCTCGTACAACATCTCGCGCGAGCTGCGCGAGAAGACCGAAGGCGAGGTCGCGGCGCAGGCGATCGCGCGCTACCGCGCGAAGGCCGCCGACTATGCGAAGCAGTTCGGCTATGCCGGCTACACGGTGCGCGAGGTGAACGTGCAGAGCAACGACACCGGGCCGATCCGCCCGATGGCGCAGTACTCGCGCATGGCGGCGGCGCCGGTCGCGAACGACGCGGCCCTCGCCGTCGAGCCGGGCCGTGGCAACGTGACGATCACCGTGAACGGGACGGTGCAGATGAAGTGATGCCCGTGTCGTCACCGTTCGCACTGAGCCTGTCGAAGTGCTGGCGGCGAAGCGGCTGCGGGACGAGGGGCTTCGACAAGCTCAACCCGAACGGTGGTGGTTGGTCGAACGGTGGCAGACCGCTCGCCCTGAGGTATCGAAGGACATGGTCCCGGCCGCACGGCCGGACCCGGCGCGTGCCTTACGATGACTGCTCCACCCAACGCGTCATCGAAGACCATGCAGCAAGAGCCCCGCCTGAACCACGTGCAATGCCTCGACGCGCGCGGGCTGCATCGCATGGCGTACTGGGAGTGGGGCGACCCGGCGAACCGGCGCGTGCTGGTCTGCGTGCACGGGCTGTCGCGCCAGGGGCGTGACTTCGACACGCTCGCGCGCGCACTGTGCGACGAGTACCGCGTGGTCTGCCCCGACGTGGTTGGCCGCGGCCAGTCCGACTGGCTGGTCGATCCCGCCGGCTACCAGATCCCGGCCTATGTCGCCGACATGGTGACCTTGCTCGCGCGCCTGGACGCCACGACTGTGCACTGGGTCGGCACCTCGATGGGCGGGCTGATCGGGCTCGGCCTCGCGGCGTTGCCCAAGTCGCCGATCGAACGGCTCGTGCTCAACGACGTGGGCCCGACGATCCAGGCCGACGCGATCGCACGTATCGCCACCTACCTCGGCGCGCCGATCCGCTGGAACTCGCTCGACGAGGCGGCCGACTACCTGTGGAGCATCTCGCAGGGCTTTGGCCCGCACACGCGCGAGCAGTGGATGGCGCTGACGCGGCCGATGGTCAAGCCTGATGTCGTCGACGGCAAGCCGGGCTTCAAGCCCCACTACGACCCGGCGATCGCGGTGCCGTTTCGTGCCATCACGCCCGAGGCGGCGGCGAGCGGCGAGGCCACGCTCTGGTTCATGTACGACGCGATCCGCGTTCCGACCCTGTTGCTGCGCGGCGCGCAGTCGGACCTGCTGATGCACGAGACCGCGCAGGCGATGACGCAGCGCGGCCCGAAGGCGCGGCTCGTCGAGTTGGACGGCGTCGGCCATGCGCCGATGCTGAACGCCCCCGACCAGGTGGCCGCCGTGCGGGAGTTCCTGCACTCGCCATGAAGACCGGGCAGTTGGAGCCGGGCGAGAGCGCGGCACCGATCGTCGACCTCGTCGACGAGCACATCGGCGACGCGGGTGACGCCGCCAGCGCCGCCGCCGAGGCTGCGCAACTGCAGCGCGCGCGCGCGTTCGCCGAGCCGCTGCTGGCTGGACAGCTGCTCGACACCGGCGAGGGAGCGCTCGCCCACGCCGATGCGGTGGCGGCGATCCTGCAAGGCATCGGCGCGGCGCCGACGATGCGCGCGGCGGCGTACCTGGTCTACGCGGGCGACTACCTGAACAAGCCCGAGGAGGTGGTCAGCAAGGCGTTCGGGCCGTCGTACGCGAGCCTCGTGGTCAACACGCGCAAGCTGGTGCAAATCCAGCGCGCCGCGCGCGAAGCGCAGTTCGGTCACGGGCCCGAACCGGAGCAGCGTGCGCTGCAGACCGAACGCGTGCGCAAGATGCTGCTCGCGTTCTCGCGCGACCTGCGGGTCGTGCTGCTGCGCCTCGCCTCGCGGCTGCAAACCTTGCGCTTTTACGCCGCGAACAAGATCGACTGCCCGCGCTCGGTGGCCACCGAGTCGCAGCTGGTGTTCGCGCCGCTCGCGAACCGGCTCGGCATCTGGCAGATCAAGTGGGAGCTCGAGGACCTCGCGTTCCGCTTTCTCGAGCCCGACGAATACCGCCGCATCGCGCGGCTGCTCGACGAGCGCCGCGTCGAGCGCGAGCAGCGCGTCGAGGCGTTTCGCCAGCAGCTCGCCGACGATCTCGACGCGCACGGACTGCATGCCCAGGTGCAAGGGCGGCCGAAGCACCTGTACAGCATCTGGAAGAAGATGCAGGGCAAGGCGCTCGACTTCACGCAGGTGCTCGACATCCGCGCCGTGCGCGTGATCGTGCCCGACGTCCCGAGCTGCTATGCGGTGCTCGGCCGTGTGCACGAGCGCTTCCGCGCCGTGGCGGGCGAGTTCGACGACTACATCGAGCGGCCGAAGCCGAACGGCTACCAGTCGCTGCACACCGTCGTGCTCGACGCGCAGGGGCGTGCGGTCGAAGTGCAGATCCGCACCCAGGCGATGCACGAGCACGCGGAACATGGCGTGGCCGCGCACTGGGCCTACAAGGATGCGGGCGCCAGGGGCTATGCCGGCGTCAGTGCCGCGAGCGATGCGAGCGCGCGGATCGCCGAGGCGCGCAAGGCAGTGCTGCGCCAGCTGCTTGCCTGGGAGCGCGAGTTCGCCGAGCAGGGCGCGCAGCAGCGCGGTGCGAGGCAGGGCGCTGCGGCCGAGGCGCCGATCGACGACCGCATCTACGTGTTCACGCCGCAGGCAGCGATCGTCGAGCTCCCGGCCGGGGCGACGCCGATCGACTTCGCCTACACCGTGCACACCGACCTCGGGCACCGCTGCCGCGGCGCGCGCGTCGACGGCGCGATGGTGCCGCTCAACACGGCACTGCGCAGCGGCCAGACCGTCGAAGTGACGACCGTGAAGGAGGGCGGGCCGTCGCTCGACTGGCTGAACGCCGAACTGGGCTATCTGAAGAGCGCGCGTTCGAAGGCCAAGGTGCGTGCCTGGTTCAACGCGCTGCAGCAGAAGGAAACGATCGCGCGCGGCCGCGAGGCGGTCGAGAAGCTGCTGCAGCGCGAAGGCAAGACCGCGATCAAGCTCGACGACCTGGCGCATCAGCTCGGCTTCCGGCAGGCCGATGCGCTGTTCGAGGTGATCGGCAAGGATGAGTTCTCGCTGCGCAACATCGAGACCCTGCTGCGCCCGGCCGAAGCGCCGCCGACGCCCGACGAGGTGATCGCCCAGCGGCGCAGCGGCGAGGTCGGCGACGTGCGCACGCCCAAGGGGGGTGTGCTGGTCGTGGGCGTCGAGTCGCTGATGACGAGCCTCGCGCGCTGCTGCCGGCCGGCGCCGCCGGATGCGATCGGCGGCTACGTGACGCGCGGCAAGGGCGTGGCGGTGCACCGCGCGAGCTGCAGCAACTTCCGCCAGATGGCAGAGCGCTCGCCCGAGCGCGTGATCCCGGTGGCCTGGGGTACGCCGCGTGGTGATCGAGCGGCGCTGTATCCGGTCGACGTGATGGTGGAGGCCGGCGATCGGCAAGGGCTGCTGCGCGACATTTCGGAGCTGTTCGCGAAGGAGAAGATGAACGTCAGCGGCGTGAAGACCCAGACCGTGAAGGACGCGAGCGGCGGCACCGCCTGGATGACGTTCACGATCGAGGTCGCCGACTCGGCGCGGCTCGCGCATGTGCTCGGCCTGGTTGGCCAGATTGGTGGGGTGCGCTCGGTGCGGCGCAAGTGAGCCGCGCGGATGCTGCTATACTCTGCGGCTTCGCAGGCGCGTAGCTCAGCTGGTTAGAGCACCACCTTGACATGGTGGGGGTCGTTGGTTCGAGTCCAATCGCGCCTACCAAATCCGGTAGATGAAAGCACTTCGCAGAAATGCCAAGTGCTTTTTTCTTGGCGGTATCAGAAGAACACCAAGAGGCCGATGCCGAAGACGCCGCTTCTGCGCGGCAGTCGGGCTGCATTGGCGGTGACAGTCGCGCTGTCAGCGCGGCGACTGCGTCGAGCTTATGCTGTTCAGGTGCTGCGCCAGTTCACCACATCGTTGACGTTCGAGACTCGCGGACGCGGGCTGCTGGAGATCACGCGGCCGGTCGTCGACTGGACGGCGGATGCCGCGCTGACGACCGGCCTGTTGACCGTCTTCGTTCGTCACACGTCGGCCAGCCTGTTGATCCAGGAGAACGCCGATCCGGACGTGCGCGGCGATCTCGATCGGTTCTTCGCGCGCATGGTGCCCGACGGCGACACGCTGTTCCGGCACCGCGACGAGGGCGCGGACGACATGCCGGCGCATGTGCGCGCGGCGCTGACGGCGGTGCAGTTGACGATCCCTCTGTCTGGTGGCCGCTTGGCGCTGGGCACGTGGCAGGGAATCTACCTGTGGGAGCATCGGGTGCGGCCACACCGGCGCGAAGTCGTGCTGCATCTGCTTGGAGCTTGAACGCCGACCAGCGCCACGATCAGCTGACGGTTGCACCGATTGCTCGGTCGCGCCCGGCGTGTTTGGCCTCGTAGAGGCAACGATCGGCAGCCCGCAGCAACGCGCCGGGGTCGACCGGCTGCATCCCGCAGGCCATGCCGATGCTCACGGTGACCGGCGTGTTGCCGACGACATCCGAGAACGAAGTTGCGCGAAGACGTTCGCGCAACTCGTCGCCGGCATCGAGAGATTTCTCGATCGAGAGTCCGGTCCAGGCGATCAGGAACTCCTCTCCGCCCAGTCGGGCCACGAACGCCGATGCTTCGCCGTGCACCGACGAATCCGAGAAGTCTTGCAGGAGCGCGCCAAAGCGCTGCAGCACGAGATCACCCGCGTCGTGCGAGTGGGTGTCGTTGATGTGCTTGAAATGGTCGAGATCGGCGATAGCGACACACAACTCGCGGCTGTGCGCCGCGTCGGGACTTCGATCTTCGGCGTGCTCGGCCAACCAGCGTTCGGCGTGCCGACGATTGGGCAGGCCGGTCAGCGGGTCGGTCAGCGCAAGCTCCTCGAAATGCCGCGCCCGCCGACGCTCCTCTCCAATCGCCGTCGCTGCACTGGATTCGGCTACGGCGCGATCGCCTTCGATCGAGCGCGAACGCTCGTACGCCGCGGCATAGCGAACCATGTGGTCGTACGCTTCTTCCCAGCGCTGCAGGGCCGCGAGAACGCGTGCTCGCACCCGCAGGTCACGCGTGTTGGTCCATGACGACGTCCCCCCGCGGGCCGTGCGTCGGGGATGTTCGAGCATCGCCATCGCGCCAGACGGATCGGCCCGCGCCAGCAACACCTCGGCATAGCTGAGCCAGGGATCTCCGTTGACGTCGCAGCAGCCCAGTTGCTCTTCGAGACGCAGCGACTCTCGCATGGCGTGTTCGGCGGCTGGATATTCGTAAGCGGCGAGGCGGGCGCGGGCAACCGACTCCCAGCTCAGCGCCGACGCCGCGTCAGGATGCCGGCGCATGACGGCGTCGGCGATGTCGGCGTAGTGGGTGGCGTAGACAAGCTCGCCGCATTCAGCCGCCACCTCGGCAAAGTTTGCGGCGGTCGTGGCTTCGAGGATCGGACCGCAGGCGGCGCTTACCGCTGCCAGCGCCTGATCGACGAGCGCGTAGTCGGCATCGTCGCGACTCACGGAGAACAGGGCTGCGACCATCAGCGCCTCGGCATGCCAAGCTGGCGACCGGGTCTGCTCCTCCGGACAGACGGCCGCCTCCGCACAGCGGATGGCCTCCACCCGATGCCCCAGACGATCGCAGGACGACGCCAGGTACATTGCCGCACGGCGGACAAGCATCGGCCACGGCGCTGCAGCAGCTTGCAGCGCCAGCTGCTCCGCGCGGGCGTCTGCCGCCTCTCCGCGGCGGCTGCGCACGTCGCTCGCCAGCAGTCGTGCCCGGATGCTCTGCGCCGGCAGCCCCAGTTCATCGGCCCGCGCTGCGATCTCGCGGCAAACCTCGGCCACGCCAATCAACGATCTGTAGACGTCCGCCTCGAGCACGGACAGTTGGTCATCGAATGCGCGACCGTCCTGGTGCAGCAGGGGATCGATAACAGGTGCCATGTCAGACCGAGCGCGAATTGCGCGCTTCATTCTGAGCCATTGGGCGGGAAGCGCCCTTGGTGGTTTGCCGGGGCGAACCGTGCACCTGCCGCAAGGCGGGCCAGTCCCTTCCTGCGGGAGCTTGTCATCGCGCTCGGGCCGAGAGCGGTGATGCGTGAGTTCGCTCAGGGACAGTCGATCTCCGCTGCCTCTACGGTCGCTGAGACGCAGTCGTCGCGGGTCGATGAATCAAGCACTCGGCGGCAATGCCGGGTGCTTCCTTCTTGGGTTGGCCCTAGACCGATCGTCCCAGGACGAACAGGATGGCATTCACTTTCTTCCTGATGTCCGCAAGCTCGTCGCGCACTGCGTCGAGGTCGTCCTGAGCATCGTCCGAAGTCGACGCGACCGCGGCCTGGTCGTCGGGCGCGGGCTGCAGGTCTTCGTGCAAGCCATGCAGTTCGAAGCCGATCCATGCAAGCGCGCTCAGCAGCGCCACACGCCAAAGCCATTCACCGATCGTTCGCTTCATCACTCTCCTTTGGCAGACCTTCGCTGGGGACCGCGGCATTATCCAGTGCCGTGATCGGCACGCCCCGCCGACGCAAGCCATGTGCCGCAGTCGATGCGGATTCAGGTTCGGCTGAATATCGCGTGGGGTCTGGCTTCGTCGAGCTTCGGCAAACACTGAGTCGCCCGGGCGCGGCGGCCTCGCCGCTTCGCGCTCGAACCGTTTGCGCCTGAATCAGGCATTGCATGGCCTTGTTTCTCGATCAATGCGAGCGCGCATCTGTCGATAACCTGCTCATACGACATTCGACAGCAGTTCGAGAGGTGCGCACATGAGACACGCCCAAGCCCGCCAGCCCTTCGCGAGCGTCCCGGCCAACGTGGACGCGATCGAGTGGGAAGAATTGCCCTCTCTGGCCGAGCGCGTGATTCAGCGTCGATCGGCCCAGGCGCGCGGTGCCAACGACTCGCGCTTCCAGGACAGCAGGGGCTTCGACGCACCGTGGAGTGCGACGATGCCCGTCACGCTCGACCCGGCGCCGTGCTCGCAGCCCTTTGTCGAGCGGCTGAGCGGACTCGCGACGCGCGAGGTCGTCGAGCCGGATCTGTTCCAACACTTCTTCGGACCGAACGCCGACGCGGCTTGACGCGACACGTACGGCTCGCGCTCGACATCGGGAACGATGTCGATGCCGATGCCCGTACGCCAGACCGACAGGCATCGGCAGCGTCGTAGGAGCCTGCCGACAGCGCGTCAGCACGCAGCCAGCCGACCGAAAGTGCAGGCGTCCGGCAGCGCCTGGCGAGCGCGCCATCCAAACTGGTTCGGACCGTCCATCGACGGCACGTGCTCGCGGCGAACGCTGCGCGAAGCATCTGCAGACCTTGAAGGAGTCCCCATGAAAGACGACACCGAATCCGTGCTGAACGACTTGATCGAAACCTCGAAAGACGGCGAGAAGGGTTTCGCCAAAGCGGCCGAAGATGCCCACGATGCGCAGCTGAAGTCACTCTTCGCGGAGGCTGCGCGACGATGCCGCGAGGGCGCCACCGAGTTGCAGGCCAAGGTGAGATCCCGAGGCGCAAGCCCGGAGACCACGGGCAGTGCGGCAGGAGCGCTCCACCGTGGCTGGCTCAGCCTGAAGGAGGCCGTGTCCGGCCGCGAGGACAAGGCCATCCTCGAGGAGTGCGAGCGGGGCGAGGACTATGCCAAGTCGCAGTACCGCAAGGCACTCGAGAAGGACCTGCCGGCCGACGTTCGCGCGATCGTGGAGCGGCAGTACCAAGGGGTGCTCGCCAATCACGACCGGGTGCGCGCGTTGCGCGACCAATATCGCGCTGCATCATGAAGTCGCCGCGCTCTCGCAAGGAGCCCGGCGCCCGTCGGACGAACCCAACCCGCCAGGGCGGTTCGTCCGCCGGCGTCACGGGCGGGGTTCCCGCCACTGAAGAAGACATCGGCACCGAGGGCGCGGGCACCGAACCCCGCGAAAGTTCGCAGGCCTCCACTGGCCGAACCGTCTCGTCGCCGAAGGATGCGCCGCGCGGCAAACGAGCCAGCTGAAGGCCGGGCGCGACATGCGAAGCCAGGTGCGAGGAGATCGCGGCATGGCGAGGCCCCTTCTGTCGTCGCGACAGACTTGCCGCAATATCTTCAATCTGCCATCCGCACTGCCCGCGCGCTCCGGCGCGCCGTCGCACCTCAGTCGGCCACCCGCACCGACTCGCCGTTCACCTCGCACACGCGCGACCACGCGACCGAGTCGGGGCGCTTCTCGCGCAGGCCCACGCGCTCCATCCAGCCGGTCTTGCCGTAGATCAGCTCGCTGACCGCGGAGCGCCCGTCTCCCGGGCTCCAGTCGACCCGCAGGTCGAACACGCGGCCGCGGTGCTGTCCCTGCAGGTCGTGCACATGCCATCGCGCGAGCGCGGTCGCGACGCCTAGGACTTCGGCAAGCGGGCGATCCATGTCGACAGTCTCCGGTCGAGCGCGCCGGCGCCCCAGGCGTCGGCGCGCGAGCGCAGCGCCACCGTCTCGGACACCTTGGCCACCTCGCGCCACGGGATGCGCACGATCGCGTGCCCGAAGACGCGGCGCGCCAGGCCCTGCACCGCATGTGGCAGCCGGCGGCTCCAGGCGCCCGGGCCGAGCAGCAGTGCCACGACGGCCGGGCCGCCTTCGGTCCACGCGATCTCGAGGTCGTCGACCACGCCGCACGAGACGCCGTCGACATCGACCACTTCATGGTCGAGCACCTCGCGCAGCAGATCGAGCGGCCGGCTCATCCCTGTCCCTGGTGCGTGAGGAAGAACAAGGGCAGCGCGGCGAGCGCGGCCAGCGTGACGAGCACGAGGTAGAACCAGCCCAGCGCGTTCGACAGCCAGCCATTGGCATGGCGGCCCATGATGCGGCGGTCCTTCGCGACCATCAGCAGCGGGAAGTAGCTCAGCGGCAGCACGACGACCGACGCGACGATCGAGTACTCGACCACCTGCACCGGGTCGATGCCCGTCACCACGAGCAGCGCGGCGAGCAACAGCAGCACGATCCAGGCGAGCGTGAAGCGCGGCGTCGCGCGCTGCGGCAGGTGCTTGCCCCAGGGCCAGCCGGCGAACTGCGCGAGGTTGTACGCGCCGGACAGGCAGGTCTCGATCGCCGCGCCGCCGAACGCGAAGAACATGCCGCCCAGCGCGAGCGCGAGCCCGGCGCGGCCGAGCGCGTCGCTCGCGGCCAGCGCCGCGGTCGCGGGCGCCTGCGGGTCGATGCGGTGCGGCGCAAAGAAGTCGGCGCCCAGCCCGATCAGCGCCATCGCGAGCAGCGCGCCGAGCGCGAAGCCGACCAGCACGACCACGCGGTTCAGCGTCACGTCCTTGGGCTTCCAGTCGTCCTCGATGCCGCCCGACGCGTAGAAGTAGGTCTCGTAGGGCAGCATGATCGAGCTCATCAGCGCCACCGCCACATAGGCATAGAGCAGCGTGTCCCGCGCCGAGCCGCTCGAAGGCGCCGCGCGCGGCACGAGCCCCTGCGCGACCTCGCCCCAGTCGGGCCCGATCTTGATCAGCGTGACGGCGAACACGATCATCATCAGGCCCCCCAGGCCGTAGACGCGCTCGATCCACTGGAAGGGCAGCACCCACACGATGACCGCGAACGCCACGAACGCGAGCAGCACGAAGAAGCGATAAGGCCCGTCGGAGACGAGCTGCCACAGCAGCGCGATACCGCCAATCTCCGCGGCACAGGTCAGCAGGCTGACGACCAGCGACGCCACCAGCGTGACCCCTCCGGCTGCGAAGCCCGCGCGTTCGCGCACCAGGCTGAACACCGGGCGGCCACGCACGGCAGCCACACGGCCGGCCATCTCGCAGTACGCCATGATGCCGACCGTGCCGAGCACGCACACCCACAGCAACTGGTAGCCGAAACGCGTGCCGGCGGTGAGCGTGAACACCAGCTCGCCGATCTCGACGAAGCCTCCCATCGCGGTGAGGATGCCGAGGAAGACTTCCGCTGCCTGGCCCATGCGATGCCTCGTGTTTCACGCCGGAGGCTGCAGCGCCTGCTCGGCCTGCTGCAGCCGTGCGCGCAGGGGAGGGCCGGTGAATGGGCCCTGCGGTCGCCCGCTGTGGCGCAGCCGCGCGAGTTCATCGAGCAGCTCGCGCGCAGCGGCCTTTGCCGACTCGGCGTGCGGCCGTGCCGACGGCGGCGCGGGCGCGTCGGCCAGCTGCTGGCGAGCGCGCTCCACCGCCTTCTCGAGCTGCGTGGCGTGCGCGCGCACGTAGCGCGGCGGCAGCACGCCGCGCTGCGCCTGCTCGCGCAGCAGCGCGAGTTCCTCGGCCTGCGAGCGCAGCAGCCCGACCGCGATGCGCAGCTCGCCGGTCTCGTCGTCGAGCATGCCGCCGGCGCGCGCGCCCGGTGCGATGCAGGCGCATGCCAGCAGCAGGCCGATGAGGCGCGTCAGGCGGGGCAGCGGGATGTGCATCGATGCAAAGACGTGGCGACGTTGCCGTTGCGAGGGCAGACGGCGTGCCCGGCACATCGATTGCCCCGCGGGCTGGGCGGGATCGCTGACATCCCGGGGCGAGGCGGCATGCTCGGACGATGCATGGGCGGGGCGGTGCTGGCGGCGGTGGCCTGCGCATCGCCGTGCGCGGCACCGGACGACGGCCAGTGGCCGATGGCGGCGCGCGACTACGCCAACACGCGCTACGCCCCGCTCGCCGAAATCGACGCCCGCAACGCCGCGCAGCTGAAGCTCGTGTTCAGCTTCGCAACAGGCGTCGTGCGCGGCCACGAGGCGGCCCCGCTGGTGGTTGGCGACACGATGTACCTCGTCACGCCGTTCCCGAACTACCTCTACGCGCTGGACCTGCGCCGGCCGCAGCAGCCGCAGAAGTGGCGCTTCGATCCGCACGCGCACGAAGGCTCTCAGGGCAAGGCCTGTTGCGACGTGGTCAGCCGCGGCGCGGCCTATGCGAACGGGCGCGTGTTCATCAACACGCTGGACAACCAGACGATCGCGGTCGACGCGCGCAGCGGCAGCGAGCTGTGGCGCAGCAAGCTCGGCGACATCGAGCGCGGCGAAACCATCACGATGGCGCCGCTGGTCGTCAAGGGCCGCGTGCTGGTGGGCAACAGCGGCGGTGAATTCGGCGTGCGCGGCTGGCTCACCGCGCTCGATGCGGCGACCGGCCGCATCGCGTGGCGCGCCTTCAGCACCGGCCCCGATGCCGATGTGCTGATCGGAAGAAATTTCAAACCGTTCTACCCGAGCGACCGCGGTACCGATCTCGGCGTGCGCAGCTGGCCCGGCGATGCATGGAACATCGGCGGCGGCACCGTGTGGGGCTTCGTCTCGTACGACCCCGAGCTCGACCTGCTGTACTACGGCACCGCGAACCCGGGGCCGTGGAATCCGCAGCAGCGCCCCGGCGACAACAAGTGGACCGCCGGCGTGTTCGCGCGCCGCCCGGACAGCGGCGAAGCCGCGTGGTTCTATCAATGGTCCCCGCACGACCTGCACGACTACGACGGCGTCAACGAGAACGTGCTGGTCGACCTGCCGTGGCAGGGACGCGACCGCAAGCTGCTGCTGCACCCCGACCGCAACGGTTACCTCTACGTGCTGGATCGGGCGAGCGGCGAGCTGCTCGCCGCCGACCCGTACGTGCACATCACGACGAGCCTGGGCGTCGACCTCTCGACCGGCCGCCTGACGATGAACCCGCGCACCGAGCCGCGCGTCGGCGAGACCGTGCGCGACATCTGCCCCGCGTCGCCCGGCGGCAAGGACTGGCAGCCCAGCGCCTGGTCGCCGCGCACGCGGCTGCTCTACATCCCGCACCAGAACCTGTGCCAGGACGCGAGCACCTACGAGACCAGCTACATCGCCGGTACGCCCTACGTCGGCACCGACGCGAAGATGCGCGCGGGCCCGGGCGGCAACCGCGGTGCGTTCGCGGCCTGGGACCCGATCGCACGGCGCAAGACCTGGGAGATCCGCGAGAACTTCCCGGTGTGGAGCGGGGCGCTCGTCACCGCCGGCGACGTCGTCTTCTACGGCACGATGGACGGCTGGTTCAAGGCGGTGGATGCGCGCAGCGGTGCACTGCTGTGGCAGTACCGCACCGAGTCCGGAATCATCGGCCAGCCCATCAGCTACCGCGGGCCGGACGGGCGCCAGTACGTCGCGGTGCTGGCCGGCGTGGGCGGCTGGTCGGGCGCGATCGTCGCCGGCGGCCTCGACGCGCGCGACCCGACCGCGGCGCTCGGTTTCGTCAACGTGATGAAGGACCTGCCGAAGCTCACGCAGCCTGGAGGACGCCTGTATGTCTTCGCGCTGCCGTGATCTGCTCGGCCTGTTGCTGGCCTTCGCGGCGTGCGTTGCGTGGGCGCAGCAGCCGCAGCCGCTACGCGTCTGTGCCGACCCCGACAACCTGCCGTACTCGAAGCGCGACGCCAGCGGCTTCGAGAACCGCATCGCGCAGTTGCTGGCCGACGAGCTGCAGCGGCCGTTGCAGACGCACTGGTTGCCGCTGCGCCGCGGCTTCGTCCGCAAGACGCTGGGCGCGCACGAATGCGATGTGCTGATCGGCGTGCCGCGCGACGACGGGCGCGTCAGCACCACGCGGCCGTACTACCGCTCGAGCTATGTGATGCTGACACGCGCCGACCGCGCCGACCCGCTGCGCGGATGGGACGACCCGCGGCTCGCGACGCAGCGCATCGGCGTGCAGCTCATCGGCGACGATCTCGCCGCGACGCCGGCCGGCCATGCGCTCGCGCTGCGCGGCGCGGCGCGGCAGGTCGTCGGGTTCCCGGTGTTCGGCGACGGCCCCGCCGCTGCGCGCATCGTGAGTGCGCTGGCACGCGGCGAGCTCGATGCCGCGCTGGTCTGGGGCCCGCAGGCCGGCTACTTCGCGGCGCGCTCGCCGGTGCCGCTGCGCCTGCGCGCGATCGATGCCCCGCGCGACTTGCCGCTGCCGTTCCAGTTCGACATCGCGATCGGCGTGCGGCGCGAAGGCGACCGCGCGCTGCACGATGCGCTCGACACGGTCGTCGCACGCCGGCGCGCCGACATCGATGCGATCCTCGAGGCTTACGCCGTGCCGCGCAGCGATGCAGGAGCGTTGCGATGAAGCGCGCGAAAGCTCTGCCCGTCGCAGTGCCGGGCCTCGTGGTGGCGGCCGCGTTGATCGTCGGCTGCGAGCGCGAGCAGCGCCGCTTCGATCCGCCCACGCCGCCGCCTGCGGCCGGCGACACGGTCCGCCAGGAGCTCAATGCCTACGACGTGTCGCAGGGCAAGCGCCTGTACCGCTGGTACAACTGCAGCGGCTGCCACGCGGGCGGCGGCGGCGGCATCGGCCCGCCGCTGATCGATGCGCGCTGGCGCTATGGCGGCGACACGCCGCAGATCGTGCAGAGCATCCTGCACGGCCGCCCCGACGGCATGCCCGCGTTCGCCGGCCGCATCCCCGACGAGCAGGCCTGGAAGATCGCGGCCTACGTGCGCTCGATGAGCGGCCAGCTGCGCACCGACGTCGCGGCCAACCGTGGCGACGCGCTGAGTTCCGGCCCGCCCGAATCACGCCGCAGCCGCGAGGACATCGCGCTGGACCCGACGCGGCCGGCCTCGGCATCGATCGCAGCCTCGGCTGCATCGGGAGCGCAGCGATGATCGGGAACACGAGCGGCGGATGGCAGGACGCGCTGCTCGCGCACGGCCCGCAGGCCGCGCAGGTGCTGGACCTGTGGCGCGTGACGCTCGCGGTGTGCAGCGTCGTCTTCGCGCTCGTGCTGCTTGCGCTGCTGCTGGCGCTGTGGCGCGCGCCGCGCGGCACCCACGAGACCGCGCCGCTGATCGCACCCGACGACCGCATACCGCTGCGCCGCGTCGGCGGCGCGATCGCCGCCTCGGCGCTGCTGCTGCTCGGCTTGCTCGGCGGCAGCGTCGCCACCGATCGCGCGCTCGCGCAGCTGGTGCTGCGCGATGCGCTGCACGTCGAGCTGACGGGCCGCCAGTGGTGGTGGTCCATCCACTACGACGATCCGGACCCGTCGCGCGGCTTCGACACCGCCAACGAACTGCACCTGCCGCTCGGCCGCCCGGTGATCTTGACGCTGCGCTCGGGCGACGTGATCCACAGCGTGTGGATTCCGAGCCTGGCCGGCAAGAAGGACCTGATCCCCGGCCGCACGACGACGCTCACGCTGCGCGCCGACCGCGCCGGCCTGTACCGCGGCCAGTGCGCCGAGTTCTGCGGCGCGCAGCATGCGTGGATGGGGCTGCCCGTCAGCGTCGACGAGCCGGCGCGGTTCGAGGCCTGGGCCGACGCGCAACGCGCCGCCGCGAAGCCGCCAGCCGACGAGCTGGCCCGGCGCGGCCAGCGCCTCATGCTGAATGGCGCCTGCGCGATGTGCCATGCGATTCGCGGCACCGACGCGAACGCGCGCCAGGGGCCCGACCTCACGCACCTCGCCGCGCGCGGCACGCTCGCCGCCGGCACGCTGCCCAACGATGCCGCGCACCTCGCGGCGTGGGTCAGCAATCCGGCCGCGCACAAGCCCGGCGTCAACATGCCGTCGGCGACCTTCTCGCCCGACGAGCTGCAGGCCGTCGTGGCCTATCTGCGAGGCCTGCAATGACTGCACACGACACGCTCGAGCGCACCTGGCGCGACCCCGGCGGCTTCGTCGGCTGGTTCTGCGCCGTCAACCACAAGACGATCGGGCTGCGCTTCATCACGACGACCTTCGTCTTCTTCGCCGCCGCCGGCGCGCTGGCGCTCGTGATGCGGCTGCAGCTCGCGCGGCCCGACAACCACCTGATCGGCCCGGACCTCTACAACCAGCTGTTCACCGTGCACGGCACGACGATGATGTTCCTGTTCGCGGTGCCGGTGATGCAGGCGATGGCGACCTACCTGCTGCCGCTGATGCTCGGTTCGCGCAGCATCGCGTTCCCGCGCCTGAACGCCTATGCCTATTGGATCTACCTGTTCGGCTGCCTGATGCTGTTCGGGGCGCTCTTCGCCAACGTCGGGCCGGACGCCGGCTGGTTCTCGTACGTGCCGCTCGCCGGGCCCGACTACTCGCCCGGCAAGCGCTCCGACTTCTGGGCCCAGCTGATCACCTTCAGCGAGATGTCGGGCCTGCTCGGGTCGATCGTGATCATCGCGACGATCCTGAAGCTGCGCGCGCCGGGCATGGCGCTGCACCGCATGCCGCTGTTCGCGTGGGCGATGCTGGTCACCTCGTTCATGGTGATGTTCGCGATGCCGTCGGTGATGTTCGCGAGCACCGCGCTGATCACCGACCGCCTGGTCGGCACGCATTTCTTCAACCCCGCCGAGGGCGGCGATGCGCTGCTCTGGCAGCACCTGTTCTGGTTCTTCGGCCACCCGGAGGTGTACTTCATCTTCATCCCGGCACTCGGCTTCATGTCGCAGATCATCGCGACCTTCGCGCGCCGGCCGGTGGTGGGCTACGCGGCGATGGTGCTCGCGCTGATCGCGACCGCGTTCATGTCGTTCGGCCTGTGGGTGCACCACATGTTCGCGACCAACCTGCCCGAGCTCGGCAAGGCCTTCTTCACCGCGATGAGCCTGATGATCGCGCTGCCGACCGCGCTGCAGATCTTCTGCTGGCTGGCCACGCTCGCGACCGGCCGTCTCGTGCTGAAGACGCCGCTGCTGTTCGTGCTGGCGTTCTTCTTCATCCTCGTGCTGGGCGGCCTCAGCGGCGTGACGCTGGGCATGGTGCCGCTGGACCTGCAGGTGCACGACACCTACTTCGTCGTCGCGCACCTGCACTACGTGCTGATCGGCGGCGCGGTGTTCCCGCTGATCGGCGCGATCTACTACTGGTTCCCGAAGTTCAGCGGCCGCCTGCTGAACGAGCGCATGGGCCAGCTGCAGTTCTGGCTGTTCTTCATCGGCTTCAACCTCACGTTCTTCCCGATGCATCTGCTGGGCCTGCACGGGATGCCACGGCGCGTGTACACCTACCCGGCCGGCATGGGCTGGGAGACCATGAACCTCTGGTCCACCGCCGGCGCGTTCGTGATCGCGCTCAGCGTGGCGCTGTTCGTCGTGAACGTCGTGCGCAGCGTGCTGCGCGGCGCGCCCGCCGGCAACAATCCGTGGCAGGCGGGCTCGCTCGAGTGGGCCACGGCGTCGCCGCCGTCTGCCGGCAATTTCTTGCAACCGCCGGTGGTGCATGGACGCGAGCCGCTCTGGGAGCCGGCCGCGCAACCCGCGGGCGTGATCGGTCTGGCGAACGACCAGCGCGAGGTCCTGATCACGAGCGCGATCGAGGCGCAGCCCGACCACCGCGCGATCTTCCCGACGCCGTCGCCCTGGCCCTTCGTCAGTGCAGCGGCGACCACGCTGCTGTTCGTCACATCGATCTTCACGCCGTGGGCGGTGGTGTGGGCGTCGATCCCGGTGGCGCTGGCGCTGATCGCGTGGTTCTGGCCGCGCGTTCGCGAAACGCTCGCGGAAAAGCCGCTGGAGCGGGCGCCATGACGTGGAGCGACGAGACCACCACGGCGCAGCGCGAGCGCTCGCAGCAGGCCTTGCAGACGCATGGCGGGCTGCTCGACGTCTCGGCGCTGCCCAGCTTCGCGTTCAGCCACCGCAGCCTGATGTGGTGGTCCACCGCGGGGCTGATGGCCATCGAAGGCGCCGTGTTCGCCCTCGCGGTCGTGACGATGCTGTTCCTGCGCGTGCATGCGCCGGCCTGGCCGCTGTCGGGCCAGCTGCCGCCCGAGCTGCTGTGGGGATCGCTGAACACGCTGGTGATGCTGAGCAGCGTCATTCCGAACCACTGGACCAAACGCGCCGCCGAGGCGCTGGACCTGCGCGGCGCGCGCATCGGCATGCTGCTCTGCCTCGGCTGGGCCGCGGTGTTCCTGGCCGTGCGCGTGCTCGAGTTTCGCGCGCTCAACTGCCGCTGGGACGACGACGCCTACGGCTCGATCGTGTGGATGCTGATGGCCCTGCACACGACTCACCTCGTCACCGATTTCGTCGACAGCTCGGTGCTCGCCGCGGTGCTGTACCGCAAGCCGCTCGCCTTGCGCCGCTTCGTCGACGTCAGCGAGAACTGCCTGTACTGGGACTTCGTCGTGCTGAGCTGGTTGCCGCTGTACGCGGCGGTGTATTGGCTGCCTCGCATGGGGGCATCGTGAGCTGGCCTGCGCTGTTGCTTGCGCCATTGCTGGCGCTGCTCGAGCAGGCGCTGTCGTACGCGCTGAGCACACCGCTGTGTCAGCGCCAGCTTGGGGCCTTGCTGCATCTGGTGCCGGCTTCGACCCTGCTGCTGGTGCTTGTGTGCACCGCGCTCGCGCTGGTCGACTGGCACCGGCGTGCCGGCCGGCCGGCCGGGCGCTTCGTCAGCGGCATGGCGCTCGGGATGGGCGGGCTGTGCGCGCTGACGATCGCCGCGATGTGGGCGCCGATAGGGTGGCTGTCGCCGTGCACCGGCTGAGCGCTTGGCTGCTGCTGGCCGCCGCCGGCGCGGCGGGTGCGCACGCGCCGACCGCAGAAAGCGCGGCACCGATCGCACTCGACGTTCCGGCATGGCTGTGGATCTGCCTGGCCGTGAGCCTGCTGCTCTATGCGCTCGGCCTCGCGCGGCTGTGGCGGCGCGCCGGCCGTGGGCACGGTATCGCGGCCTGGCGCTCCGGCTGCTTCGCGGCGGGCTGGCTCGTCCTGCTCGCGGCGCTGGCGTCGCCGCTCGACACGTGGAGCGCACGACTGTTCTCGGCGCACATGCTGCAGCATGAATTGCTGATGGTGGTCGCGAGCCCGCTGCTCGTGCTGGGCCGGCCGCTCGCGGTGTGGACGTTCGGGTTGCCGCTGTCGCTGCGGCGGGCCTGCGGCGGCGCGCTGCGGGCCGCGACCTGGCGCCGCGTGTGGCGACTTGTCACGCTGCCGTTGACGGCGTGGGCGCTGCATGCCGTTGCGCTATGGGCCTGGCATGCGCCGGCGGCTTTCGACGCCGCGTTGCGCAGCGAAGCCGTGCACGAGCTGCAGCATGCGAGCTTCCTCGCCAGCGCGCTGCTGTTCTGGTGGACCGTGCTCGGCGTGCGCCACTCGGCGCCGGGCGTGCCGTTGTTGTCGGTCTTCACGACGATGATCCACAGCGGCGCGCTTGGCGCGCTGCTCGCGCTCTCGCCCTGGGTCTGGTATCTGCCGTACGCCGCCAGCGCATCGGCGCTCGGCTGGGATGCGCTGCTGGACCAGCAGCTCGGCGGCCTCGTGATGTGGGCGCCGGCGGGCGTGGCCTACTTCGTCAGCGGCCTGATGCTCGCCGCGCGTTTGCTGCGCCCGACGGCCGCGGCGCCAGGCGCCGACGTGCCGCTCAGCGCGAGCGGTTGCGCGCCGGGAACAGCCCGGCCCACCATTGCTTCGCGCTCTGCGCGATCAGGCCGCGCGCGTCCGGGTCGCGCTTGAGCAGCGCACGCAGATAGGCGCCGATCTGCTCGCGCGTCACATGCGGCGGCACCGGCGGCACGTTCGGGTCGGTGATGAGCTCGAGCAGCGCAGGCCGGCCCGCGTGCAACGCCGCCTGCCAGGCGTCGCCAACGTCGCCGGGCTGCTCGACGCGTTGGCCATGCAGGCCGAGCATCTGCGCGTATTGCGCATACGGGAAGCGTGGCAGATCCTGCGACGCTTCGAATTTCGGGTCGCCTGCGGTGACACGCTGCTCCCAGCTGACCATGTTGAGGTCGCCGTTGTTCAGCACGACGACCACGAAGCGCGGGTCCTGCCATGCGGGCCAGTCGCGCGCGAGGCTGACGAGTGCGTTGATGCCGATCATCTGCATCGCGCCGTCGCCGACGAACGCGATCGCCGCCCGCTCCGGGAAGGCGTGCTTCGCGGCGATCGCATACGGCACGGCCGAGCCCATCGTCGCGAGCCCGCCCGACAGCGATGCCTTCATGCCCGAGCGGATCTTCAGGTCGCGCGCATACCAGAACGCCGAGGTGCCGGAGTCGCAGGTCAGGATGGCAGCGTCCGGCAGCTGCGGCGAGATGACCCGGAACGCCTGCTGCGGGTTGATCGGCTCGGCCGAGGCCAGCGCGCGGCCCTCGAGCGTCTGCCACCAGTGCGCGACGTCGCGCTCGATCTCGTCGCGCCAGCGGCGGTCATTCTTGCGGCGCAGGTGTGGGAGCAATGCCCGCAGCGTCGCGCGGCTGTCGCCGGCGAGGTTCACTTCCATCGGATAGCGCGAGCTCAGGCGGCGCGGGTCGGCGTCGATCTGGACGCCGCGCGCATGCCCTTCTTCGGGCAGAAATTCGGTGTACGGAAAGTTCGAACCGACCATCAGCAACGTGTCGCAGCGCTCCATCAGGTGCCAGCTCGGCGCCGTGCCGAGCAGGCCGATCGCGCCGGTGACGAAGGGCAGCTCGTCGGGCACGCAGGCCTTGCCCAGCAGCGCCTTCGCGATGCCGGCGCCGAGCAGGTCCGCCACCTCGATCAGCTCATCGGTCGCGTGCAGCGCCCCGGCGCCGGCAAGGATCGCGACCCGCTCGCCGGCGTTGAGGATCTCGGCGGCCTGCATCAGCGCGTGTTCGTCCGGGACCGCAGCGGCGGCGGTCAGCCCGATGCCGCTGTGCAGCGCGAAATGCTTGCGCGGCGGCACGCGCACGGCAGGGAGCTCCTGCACGTCGTTCGGGATGATCAGGCAGGTCACGCCGCGCTGGTCGCGTGCGATGCGCACCGCGCGGTCGACGAGGTGCCGGATCTGCTGCGGCACCAGCGCGGTCTGCACGAAGTCGGACGCCACGTCCTTGAACAGCGCCGCGAGGTCGACCTCCTGCTGGTACTCGCCGCCCAGCGCCGCGCGCGCCTGCTGGCCGACGATCGCGACGACCGGCTGATGGTCCAGCTTGGCGTCGTACAAGCCATTGAGCAGATGGATCGCCCCGGGCCCCGAGGTGGCCATGCAGACGCCGACCTCGCCGGTGAACTTCGCATGCGCGCAGGCCATGAACGCCGCCAGCTCCTCGTGCCGAGCCTGCACGAACTGGATCGGGCGATCCGAGTCGCGGGCCCGGTTCAATGCACCCATCAGGCCGTTGATGCCGTCGCCCGGGTAGCCGTAGATGCGGCGAACGCCCCACTGATGAAGCCGTTCGATGACATGGTCGCTGACATTGATGCTCATGACGCCCCGATCTCCGCGAGTTGCGAACGGCGATGGTCGCGCGCGGGGGCAGGGCGGTCGCTCGGCGAGCGGCTGGTTCGCGTGTCGGCATTGCCCTACGGCGTTTGCCGTGCCACGTGTCAGAGGCGATGGCGCGAGCGCCAGTCGAGCAGCGCATCGCGTGCCTGATAGCTCCAATAGGTCAGCTGGGCCGCGGCCAGCCCGAGCCTCCCGAAGGTCGGCTCCAGGCCGTAGGCCGAGAGCTCGACCGGCAGCGGCGCCTCGCCGGTGATCGCCTGCGCGAGCAGGTCGCCGGCGAGCGTCGTCGGCGCCACGCCGTGCCCGCCGAACCCGGTCGCGTGCCACAGGCCGTCGGCCAGGCTGCCAAGCTGCGGCATGCCGTGGCGCGTGAAGCTCATCAGCCCGCTCCATGCATGCGTGACGCGCACGCCGTCGAGCTGCGGATAGACGCGCACCATGTCGCGATACAGCAGCTGCGCGAGCCGCGCGCTCGGGCGTTCGCGTGTCGACAGGCGGCCACCCCAGATCAGCCGGGTGTCGGGCAGCGGCCGGTAGTAGTCGAACGCGAAGCGCGTGTCGAACACCGCGGCCTGGGTGCGCATCGCGTCGGCCAGGCGTGTGCCGAGCGGCTCGGTCGCCATCACGTAGGTCGCGATCGGCAGGGTCGCGCGCTGCAGCGGCTGCAGCAGGGCGCCGAGATAGCCGCCGCCGCACACGACGACGCGCCGGCAGCGCACTTTCGCCACGCGGGTCTCGACACGCCAGCCGGCACCGTCGCGCTCGATGCGGCGCACCGGGCTCGCCTCGTGGATGCGCGTGCCGGCGTCGCTGAGCACGCGCGCTTCGCCCTGCAGGTAGCGCAGCGGGTTGAAGTGGAAGGCATCGCGTTCGTGCAGGCCGTTGTGGTAGCGCTCGGTGCGCAGCAGCGCGCGCAGCTCGTCGCGCTCGAGCCAGTGCCAGTGCAGGCCGAAGCTCTCCTGCATGAAGCGCTGCAGTGCGCGCAGCGTGTGGTCTTCGTCGAACCAGCTCGCGACGATCACGCCGGCATGCACCGCGTCGCAGTCGATGCGGTAGCGCTCGATGCGCGAGCGAATCCGCTGGACCGCGTCTTCGCTCATCAGGTACAGGCGGCGCGCGGCGTCGGGGCCGAGCCGCTGCTGCAGCCGCTTCGCGTCCACGCTGAAGCCGCCCGAGACGAAGCCGCCGTTGCGGCCGGACGCGCCATGGCCCAGCGTCTCGGCCTCCAGCACCATGCAGCCGCCGACGCCGCGCTCGTGCAGGCTGAGGGCGGTGGCGAGTCCGGCGAACCCGCCGCCGACGATCACGGTCTCGGCGTCGGCCGCTCCGGCCAGCGGCGCGAAGCGCAGGCCGGGATCGCCGGTTTCCTGATAGTAGGTCGTCGACACGGGGTTCCTTGTGCGTTCGGGCGGGCAATTGCCGCGCCCGGGCACCGCGTTTGCCATGCCGGGGCATGGACACCTCCACAACCTACACCCCGTTCGACGGCCGCATCGTGATGCTGGGTTTCGGCAGCGTGGGGCAGGGCGTGCTGCCGCTGCTGCTGCGCCACCTCAAGATCGACCCGGACCAGATCGAGATCGTCGCCCCGTCGGACCGCAGCCTCGACGCGGTGCGTGAATACGGCGCGCGCCGCTCGGGCGTGCGCATCGTGCGCGACAACCACCGGCAGGAGCTCTCGGCGCGCCTGAACGAGGGCGCCTTGCTGCTGAACCTCTCGGTCGACGTCAGCAGCAAGGCGCTGATGGCGCTGTGCCAGGAGCGTCGTGCGCTGTACATCGATGCCTGCACCGAGCCTTGGCCGGGCGGCTACACCGACCGGTCGCTGCCGCCGGCGCAGCGCACGAACTACGCGCTGCGCGAAGAGGTGCTGTCGCTGCGCCGCCCCGACCGGAAGCAGCCGACCGCGCTGATCACGCAGGGAGCGAACCCGGGGCTGATCTCGTACCTGCTCAAGCAGGCGCTGCTCGAGCTGGCCGGCGCAGGCACCGCGATGCCGGCAGATCGAAACGGCTGGGCGCGTCTGGCGCAGCGCCTGGGCGTGCGCGTGATCCACGTGGCCGAGCACGACGACCAAGTCAGCTGCCGCCACAAGGAGCATGACGAGTTCGTCAACACCTGGTCGAGCGCGGGCTTCATTTCGGAAGGCCTGCAGCCGGCCGAGCTCGGCTGGGGCAGCCACGAGCGCGAGTTCCCGCACGACGGCGCGCGGCACGACCACGGCTGCCGTGCCGCGATCTACCTGAACCGCCCCGGTGCCGGCACGCGGGTGCGCACGTGGACGCCGCTCGCCGGCCCGCAGCTCGGCTACCTGATCACGCACGCCGAGTCGGTCTCGATCGCCGACCACCTGACGCTCGGCGACCCGGCGCGACCCGACTACCGCCCGACCGTGCACTACGCTTACCACCCGAGCAACGATGCGGTGCTGTCGCTGCAAGAACTGGCCGGCCGCCAGTGGCGCGAGCAGAAGCGCAAGCGGCTGCTGCGCGACGACATCGTCGCCGGCCGCGACGAGCTCGGCGTGCTGCTGATGGGCCACGGCGAGCGTGTGTTCTGGTACGGCTCGCGGCTCGCGATCGACGAGGCGCGTGCGCTCGTGCCCCACAACAACGCGACGACGCTGCAGGTGGCCGCACCGATCGTCGCCGCCGTCGCGTGGGCGATCCGCAACCCGGAGCGCGGCATCCTCGAGCCCGACGAGCTGCCGCACGACGAGATGCTGCAGATGATCCGCCCATATCTCGGCGAGGTGGTCGGCGTGCATGGCGACTGGACGCCGCTGCACGAGCGCGAATGGCTTTTCGACGAGACGGTGGACCGCTCGGACCCGTGGCAGTTCGTCAACTTCCGCGTCGACGGGCGGCTCGCCGGCTGAGAAACGCCGCCATCTCAGGGCTTGCGTCAGCCGATCGCGGGCAGCGCCGCATCGCGTGCTTGCACGCGATGCCAGCGCCAGTCGGCCTCCGGCAGCAGCCACTGCACGCCGAAGCGCGCGGCGTCGAGCTTGGCCTGCAGCCAGGCATCGTGCTTCTCGTGCGTCTCGCGCAGCGCCGCGCGCGCGCTCGCTGCCCAGGCCCAGGCGAGCAGCGTGAAGCCGAGGGCGCGCAAGTAGTCGTCGGCGACGCGCAGCGGCCATTCCGGGTCCGCGCTCCGGCCATCGCGCAGTGCCGCGGTCGCGTCTCGCGCCGCTGCGATCTGGCGTCGCAACGCGTTCGCGAAGACAGCCCGGCGCGAATCGCCTTGCGCGTCGCCGGCCTCGGCCTCGAGTTGCGCGAGCAGCAACGCGAGCGCCTCGCCACCGTCGTCGAGCACCTTGCGCTGCACGAGGTCGATCGCCTGGATCTCGTTGGTGCCCTCGTAGATCATCGCGATGCGGCTGTCGCGCACGGTCTGCTCGATGCCGCATTCGTGCACGTAACCGTAGCCGCCCCAGACCTGCAGTGCCTCGCTCGCGCCGCGGTGGCCGTTGTCGGTGAAGAACGCCTTCGCGATCGGCGTCAGCACGCCGACCAGCGCATCGGCTTTGGCGCGCCGCTCTGGGTCGGGGTGGTGGCGTGCCTCGTCGAGCAGCTGCGCGGCACGGTAGGCGACGACACGCTCGGCGTCGACGAGCGCGCGCTGGCTCCACAGGATGCGCCGCACCGCGGGATGCTCGGCGATCGCCTTGCCGCGGCCCTGCACACGCTCGCGCGCGTGGGCGTGAGCGTTCTGCTGCGCGATCTCGAGGTGGCCGATGCCCTGCATCGCCACGTGCAGCCGCGCCGCGTTCATCATCACGAACATCGCTGCCAGCCCGCGGTGCAGCTCGCCGACCAGCCAGCCGGTCGCGCCGTCGAAGCTCATCGCGCAGGTAGCGCTGCCCTTGATGCCCATCTTCTTCTCGATGCCGTCGCAGCGGATCGCATTGCGGCTGCCATCGGGCAGGATCTTGGGCGCGAGCAGCAGCGACAGGCCTTTCGTGCCGGGCGGTGCGTCGGGCGCCCGGGCGAGCACGAGGTGGACGATGTTGTCGGTGAGGTCGTGCTCGCCGCCCGAGATGAAGATCTTGCTGCCGCTGATGCGGTACGAGCCGTCGGCCTGCGGCTCGGCCTTCGTGCGCACGAGCGCCAGATCGCTGCCGGCCTGCGGCTCGGTGAGGTTCATCGTCGCGAGCCACTCGCCGCTGGCGAGCTTGGCGAGGTAGCGCTCCTTCAGCGTGGCGCTGCCGTGCGTGCGCAGGCACTCGTAGGCGCCGTGCAGCAGGCCCGGGTACATGGTCCAGGCGTGGTTCGCGGCGGCGAGCATCTCGTTGAACGCGGCGTTGAGCAGCTCGGGCAGGCCCTGGCCACCGTCTTCCAGACGGCATGCGAGCGCGGCCCAGCCGCCTTCGACGAATGCCGCATAGGCCGCGCGGAAACCGTCGGGCGTGCTCACCTCGCCATCGCGCCAGGTGCAGCCCTGCAGGTCGGCGCTGCCGTTGATCGGCGCGAGCACACCGCTCGCGAACCTGGCCGCCTCCTCGAGAACCTGGCGCGCGGTCTCGGCATCGAGCTCGCCGAAGGCCGGCATCTCGCGCCAGCCCGCCGGGGCTTGCAGCACCTGCTCGATCACGAACGCCATGTCGCGCAGAGGCGCCGCGTAAGTCCACATGTCAAACGTCTCCGACTGTCC
>Ga0075370_10000118_pt1 | contig 25937 bp, 22 predicted proteins | sample EndMethybrTD3035_FD_71398 | JGI IMG/M metagenome (GOLD analysis project Ga0075370, IMG submission 71398) | Populus endosphere microbial communities from Tennessee, USA - Endosphere MetaG P. TD hybrid TD303-5 | ecosystem: Host-associated > Plants > Roots > Endosphere | place: USA: Tennessee... | reverse complement strand
ATCGGGCAGCCGAGTGCGGGGAATTACTACGAAAACCGTGAAGGGAGAGCTTGAAGTCAGGAACGCCCTGCAGATCATGCTGCGCGGCACCGGCCTAGGCGTTTCGTCAGACAGCGGCGCCAAATAACTGGTGCCAATTTCCTGACGATGCCGGCCTCGGCTCCCCAATTTGTAAATCGTTTCTAGTCCGGATCAGGCAAATAAGGAGCAGTTGATGCGATACAAATCAATTTCGGCAGATGGCCACGTCAACGAGCCGCCCGAACTGTGGGTCAAAAACCTTCCGGTCAAGTTTCGTGATCGAGGTCCCCGTATCATCGAGACGGTCAAGACCAAGGGTCATGCCTGGATAATGGAAGGGCAAACCCGTCCTTCCCCGATGGGCTTTGGCTCGATGTATACCCGCGGATCTAAGCGTTTTGATCGTGCCTCCCTGATCGACAGCTTCAAGCAAATCAAGAACCGCGGTGTACGCTACGAAGATCTGTTCCCTGGTTCCTATGATCCCAAGGAGCGCATCAAAGAAATCATTGAGGACGAAACCGACGCAGAAGTAATCTTCAACGGTGTGCAGACAGTGTGGAACGCCATCAAGCTGTGTCCCGACAAGGAGCTAAGCCTCGCTTGCTATAAAGTGTACAACGACTGGATGGTTGAGTTCCAGGAAACCGACCCCACCCGCTTCATTTGCAATGCGACTCTGCCCACTACCGGTCTGCAAGACTGCATGGATGAACTCCGTCGGTGTGTCGACATGGGTCTGCGTACCATCCAGCTTGAGGCCTATCCGAGCGGTGACTTCGCTAACCCGACTCCTGAGGACGACAAATTCTGGGCGATGTGCGTCGAAATGGGCATTCCAGTCAATCTGCACGTACAGTTCTTTATGCCCGCTGGTGACCTGCTGGTTAAGCCGGACGCCAACTCAGTAGCGGAAATGCGCAAAAAAATGAAAGCGAGCCGCGGTATAGACACCGCTGCCGGAAATTTTACTACTGTAGTCCAGCGCTTGATGTCCACTGGCGTGTTCGAGCGTTTCCCCGACCTGAAGTTCATCGGTTCGGAAGTCCACGCCGGCTGGGTACCTTACTTCACCCAGAAGTGGGATGAATCGGTGCGACGCAACCGCTCCGAATGGTCGCAGCCGCTGCTGCCCAGCGAATACATCGCTCGTAATGTCTGGTTCGTTTACACTGTCGACGAGATGGGGGCGGCAAACCGTTACGACATTGGAGTAGACAAGATGATGTGGGGGCCGGATTTTCCGCACAGCTCAAGCTGCTGGCCGATGGATTATCAGGTCGGTCGTGAGGTTCTGGAGCGTCACGGCGCGACCGAGAGCGAGATCGAGCGGATCATGTGGAAGACTTGCGCGGATATCTTTAAGCTGCCGTATGACAAGCCCCTCAACGTTAGCGCGGCGGCCTAAGGCCGGCGTTTGCAAGGGAAGATTGACTTGATGACTGTAGCTTGTGTCGAACTGCGATTGTTGGATCGCTGCACTGGATATGTGGAAGAATCGCAGCCGTGGTCCTTGCAGACTTCGGTGCAAAGGTCATGCGCATCGATCGTTCGGCCGCTGACGCGCGCCTGACGGCGCCTGAATCGCATTCGGCTGCGTTGATAGAGATGGCCACTCCCCGGATGCCGGATAATTAATTGGAAGGTGCAAATTCATGACAGACGAGAAGAAGTACAAATTGATTTCGGCGGACTCTCACATTCTTGAGCCAGCTGACATCTTCGAGAAGCGCCTTCCCGCGGCGCTTATCGCTCGTGCACCCAAACTTGTCGACTATAATGGGGGCAGCGCCTGGATTGTCGCGGACGATATCGAGCCTGTAACCCTGCCACGTACCGCCAAGACCGGATCTGGCTACCGCGCTGGCACGCCGCGAATGACCGACGGACCGATCGCCTATTCAGATGTGCTTCCAGCGCTGATTGATGCACAAGAACGTATCATGGCGCAGTTCAGCGACGGCGTCGATGCCGAGGTTCTTTATCCGACCCCCGGGCTGTGGGACGCAGTCAAACTGCTTGATGACAAAGAACTACAATTGGCGTTGTACCGCGCATACAACGATTGGATTGCCGAGTTCTGCGCGTATGATAATAGTCGGCTGATTGGCCTTGGAATAGTGCCCACCACTTCCGTTGAGGACGCACGCAACGAAGTGCTTCGCTGCGCCAGCGACCTTAACCTGCGGGGGATGGTGCTGGGGGCGCTTCCTAGCGGCCAGCTGACGGTGGCAAGCGGCGAGGACGATCCGTTCTGGTCAGCATGCAACGACACGGGCATGATCATATCGCTTCACGTCGCGATAGGCGCGGACAAATCGACAATGCCCGATGGCGGCATCGCGGCAGGGTTGAAGCCGCAGATGGCCGACGCAATCCAGCCGATGGTTTCCTCAGGTCTCTTTGACAGATTTGACAAACTTCAGATCGTCATGGCGCATTGCGATGCCGGATGGGCCATTCATTGGCTCGAATTTAGCGACATGTACTTCCTGCGTCACCGTCACTTGTCCGACTATTCGCTGAAGCACGAAGACTTGCTAATGAGCGGCTATATCCGCAGCCGTGTATGGTTCACATTTCACCATGACCGTGTTGCGGTAAAGAACCGGATGAACCTAGGCTCGGCACACTTGATGTGGGCCAGTCATTTTCCTTACGACGATTCTAATTGGCCGGATGACCGCCAGCAGGCTGTCCTCGTCACCGATGGAACGCCAGACGACGTGAGGACCGCACTGCTCGCGGAAAACGTGGCGCGGCTTTACCGCCTGCCGGGTTTTGAAGATGGCTTCGAGCCGGCGCAACTCCACGAATTCTCGGCACTGGTCCATTATTGATACCATCAACGGGCGCTATCAGAGCTGTGTTGCAGGCTCTGTCAGAGCAAATGCACCTTGCATTAGGATTGGCGGCTTAGTGATGGTCGCATGCCTGGCCCCCGCAAACCAGCTAGCGGGTCATGCAGCGTTTCCGGCGGATGAACACGCTGCAGAAATTCGCTTCGGTCCACGCCTCCGTTACAACCAATTTTCCCAGGAACGCCATCTTGTCAGCAGGGACGTCTACAAGCAGGGACGCTCGGCGGCCCTCGCCGAGTGGCAGTCCCTCATGACCTGAGAGGTTGTGCGGAGAAGGGGAGTTCTGACCAACGGAGAGCGGTTCGCATTGGACTGACAGCTCCGAGCTGGGCCGCCGCGGCGGCAAAGGCCGGAGCCATTTGGCGGCATGGACCGCACCATTCAGCCCAGAAGTCCACCAGCAGCGGTATTCCGCTCTTATTCAGGTGGGCATCGAAATTGCGCGCTCCCAAAGTAACCGGATGGCCGTCAAACAGTGCACTACCGCAACGTCCACACTTGCCGCCTGCAGTCAGCTTGTCATACGGCACCCGGTTTGCTGTCGAACGGGCCGGGCAAATGATCAGGACAGGTTCGGATGTGTTCATCTCTCGACCTTTTGGTGGCGAGGAACCTATTCGCCCGCCTGATTACACAGTTCGCACAAGGCATGAAAAACGCCGCTTACGATTGGATCCTTCAGACTATAAAACCGGGCCTGTGCTTCGCCGCGAATGCTGACCACGCCTTCCCCGCGCAGCATTGCCAGGTGCTGCGAAACCGATGACTGCGAGAGTCCTGCAAATTCAACCAGTTCAGTTACCGAGGCTTCACCTTCATCGAGGCGGCAGAGGATAAGCAGGCGTTCGGGATGAGGTGCCTGTCGGGGAGCGGTTCGCGTTACACGGCCCCTCCGCCAAAGTGCTCTACGCAAAGATTCTTATTGCAGCGCGGCGCCTGTCATCGCGGACTCCACGCGGCGCATAGCGCGATCATTTTGTCGAATTCGGCTTCTATTGCTTCCTTCAGCGTGCCTTGGCATCCGCTTCCGGTCCAGCTTTCAACCGCCTCGCCCAGAACTCCGAGCATGACACGCGTGGGCAGGAGGAAGTCTTTGGGGTCCCGGCCTGGCCCTGCTCTTTCAGCCAGGCTTTCACTGATCGTGATAATCCAGTTTTTGCTTGCATCCTTGAAGATGCCCCGCAGTACGAGAGACTTTGCGGTAGCTTTAGATATGCGATTAGTGCGCAGCGGATCAAATTCGCCTTCCGCGCCTTCAGCTATCGCATGCGCAACTGCAATGAGATCATTTTCGCTTTTCGGCCGGTTGATTATGCGTTGCCGCAAGGCGGGCAAATGGGTGCCTTGCCCCTCCAGCACCACATCTGCCTTGCCTTGGAAGTACCGAAAAAAAGAACTTGTCGACGTCTGTGCTCGATCCGCGATCTGTTCCACGGTGGTCGCATCATAGCCCTGCTCGGCAAATAGCGAAATCGCGGCATCCTGGATTGCTATCACTAGGTCTGCTTTTTTCCGCTCACGCAATTCACTTATGTGACTAGATTTACGTTTGAAAAAGGGCGTTGTCATTAATGGGGGCCTAGGGTTATTGGTTGCACAACTGGTCCTTTAATTTCATTTGAGAGTCAAGTCCCATATCTTTGGCCAGTTGGTTACTGCGCGTTCAACGCCCCCAACTGGTTCAGAGCCATCTCAGATATCACTGAGAAAGCATTTCCAAACAATCCCGAAATCAAGGGGCGCACAGGCACCAAGCTGCCTTGGCCCGCCAAAAAAATATTCGGTTGACACCCCATGTCAGCCTCGTAGAAATTGGGATCATAGTCCCAATTTGGATATTGATCCCAAATTTGTGGACTGCCGGAGTGGCGTGAAGCGGTCCCTGCGGTAACTGCGCTGAACGGTACATGCCTGATGAACCAAGGTTCTGATTGGGCACGTTAGAAAACAAGAACACAAGGTAGAGGAGAACAATGTGACCATTAGGAAGCTTCTATTGGCGACTTCCGCGCTCACCCTTATTACAGTCACTGCGACACCCGCCCTTGCGGTCGATGCCCCGGAAACCGCTGTGACTGAAGCCACTGCCGAAGTCAGCAGTGATGGCGATATCATCGTCACAGCGCGACGGGTCGAGGAGCGGCTGAACGACGTTCCGATCTCGATCGCCGTTTTCAATCAGGAGCAGTTGAGCCAGCGTGAGGTCACTGATTTGGGTCAGCTGGCAACCTACACGCCCTCGCTGTTCGGCAATCAGCGTTTCGGGTCGCAGAATACCACTTTTGCGATTCGCGGCTTCACCCAGGACCTGCAGACCGCGCCATCGGTCGGCGTTTATTTTGCCGGTGCTGGTGCATTGCGCGGAGCGAGTCTGTTTCAGGCCGGTGACGGAGCGGGTCCGGGCTCAATGTTCGACCTTCAGAACGTTCAGGTGGTCAAAGGTCCGCAAGGGACCCTGTTTGGCCGCAACACCACCGGCGGCGCCATCCTGCTGGTGCCAAAGAAGCCGACCTCGAAATTCGAGGGTTATGTCGAAGGTTCGATAGGCAATTACGAGATGAACCGGGTGCAGGCCGTGCTCAATGTTCCATTGGGGGAGACGGTGCGTCTGCGGGTGGGTGCGGACCGCATGCAGCGGGATGGGTACCAGAAAAATATCGGTGCCGGCCCGAACATGACTGACATTGATTACCTAGCGCTGCGTGCAAGCATTGTCGCCGATCTGGCGCCCACAATCGAGAATTACACAGTAGCAACCTATGTCACGTCAGATTCATATGGTCACACCAATTCGATCACGGACTGCAACCCCACCAAAATCGTGGGCGGGGTGCCGCAAGGACCAATGACTTGTGCGCAAATGGCCCGAGAGGCCGCCACCAACGATTTCTATACTGTCTCGCACTCAGTGGCGCGGCCGCGCGCCGCGATCAAATCGTGGCAGATAGTCAATACAACCACCTGGACTGTTTCGAACAACCTTACGGTGAAAAACATCTTCAGTTATGGCGAGCTGAAGAACAATATCGCGCAGGATACTTTCGGCACCTTGTGGATCGTGCCGACAATCGCCGAGCAGCAGGCAATCCGGGCGGCTAATCCCGGGGTGAACGTAACGATCACTTTGCCCGAGCATGCAGGACTTCCGCTGACATTCGGGAGCATTAACGATCCTGCCGGGCGTGTGCTCAATCATCAGTCGACGCTTACCGAGGAATTCCAGCTGCAAGGGCATGGATTCGCCAACCGCCTGCAATGGCAGGCCGGCTTTTATTACGAAGCATCAGATCCGCTCGATGATCTTGTCGGCACGAGCGGCCCGAACCTTCTTTCGTGCACCAGCTTAGTTCCCGCCAGTGGCAATTGCATCGGTCCTTACGGCGCAGTCGGGCGGCTGTCCTCTTCGCTGTCTCGCACATCGTTCAAGGATTGGGGTCTGTATGCCCAGGCAACATTTGAGTTGACCCGTTCACTTAAATTGACTGCCGGCATTCGCTACACGCACGACGATTCGCAGACAGTCGCTCAGATCAGGCAGTATCGTTTCTCCAACACCGGCAACCTCACGGCCACGGAGTGCACCAGTTCAATTGCCATCCTGCCGGATTGCGCGATTGGCGCCAAGCAAACCACGCAGGCGCCGACTTGGGTCGTCGATCTTGATTATCACCCATCAGACGACGTTATGATCTATGCCAAGTATTCGCGCGGCTATCGGCAGGGCCTAGCCAATCCGCAGGCCCTGGCGCCAAATAACGTATTCGATGCCGAAAAGCTCGATGCCTACGAGGCGGGTATGAAAGCAGCTTGGCGAGGGCCAGTCCCGGGCAATGTCAATTTGGCCGCATTTTATAACGATTTCCGCAACCAGCAGCTGTCAATTTCCTTCATTTCCGGAAATACTTCGTCAGCAGCGGTCTGCTCTTGCGGAACCTCGCAGATCTATGGCTTCGAAATTGATGGCAAGATATCCCCTTTCGCTGGTCTCGATATTTATGGTGCCTATACCTATCTGCACACGCAGCTGACCGGCATAAACAACCCCACGCCGCCGCCGGGCTATTCGATCAGGCCTGTAGTAGGCGTCGGTCAACCTTTGCTCGTCACACCGAAGCACAAGTGGAGCGTTACGGGAAATTACACCTTGCCGTTCGTGCCAGAAACTTTGGGTAAGGTGATGGCCAGCCTGACCTATTCCTATACCGGCGACTATGCAGCTGGTCTAACCGCCAGAAGCAAGATCAAGCATTTCGGCATTCTCAATGCTAATGTGAGTTGGAACGACGTTGGCGGCCAGCCTGTCGATCTTTCGTTTTTCGCCACCAACCTGACCAACGCGAAATATTATTCGTACGTCACGGACTTATACGACTCGCTCGGTTTCGTCAGTAGCGTGACCGGAGAGCCGCCTATTTACGGTTTGCGGGTGCGCGTGCGTTTCGGTTCATGATGCGAAGCGGACAATAGTAATATGACTTGCCGCTGACACAAGGTGGCGTGCGAAGCCTTTCGCCCAGGCGAAACGCCGATTGAGAAGGACCGGATCTTGAGTCAAACATCTGCCAATGGCCAAGTCCAGGGTCTCGAGCCCCTGCTTCCGGCCAATGGCGCGGAGCAGGGCCCATCAGCCCGAGTGCCGCCGCATGCGTGGTATGTCCTTGCAGTTCTCTTCACGATCAACGTGTTCGGCTACATGGACCGCATGGGCCTGGCGATCCTGCTGCAGGCGATCAAGGTCGATTTGGCATTAAGCGACCAGCAGCTCGGATTGCTGACTGGGCTGGCGTTCGTGTTGTTCTATTGCCTGATGGGTTTCCCCTTGGCGCGGCTGGCCGACAAGTCGTCGCGCGTGCGGTTATTGTCGGCCTGTCTCGCCCTCTGGAGCGCAATGACCATGGTTACGGGGCTGGCGCGCAATTTTCCGCAGCTGTTTCTAGCGCGCGTGGGCGTGGGCATTGGCGAAGCGGGCTGCATACCTCCGGCACATTCGATCATCGCGGATTACTTTCCGGTCAGGCGGCGCACGTTTGCCGTTTCGATTTTCCAGGCAGGGTCAGCGGTGGGCAGCAGTGTCGGCCTGATCGTGATTGGCCTCCTTGGCGAGCGACTCGGGTGGCGGGCCGCACTGCAGATCGTCGGCTTTGCTGGCATTCCGCTTGCCGTGCTTGCTCTAATCACCATGCGCGAGCCAAAGCGCCTCGAACCGCCGTCCACTGACGATGTGCCGCTGCTTGTGGCCATTGGGCGATTGCTCGGCCGCCCCGCTTTTGTCCACTTGGTGATAGGGATCGCCGTGCTGGGGATGACAGCGGGCGCTCTTGGCCAGTGGATTCCGACTTTACTCATTCGCAGCTTCGGCCTGTCCATGGCAGAAGCGGGAGTATCGCTGGGGCTCGTCAACGTCTTTGCCGGAGTCGTCGGCATGGTCGGCGGGGGACTCGTCGCAATGCGGCTGATGGGGCGCGACCGGCGCTGGGAACTGTGGCTGCCGGCCTGCGCCTCGCTGATCGCCGCGCCCATGCTCGTTTTTGCCATGCTCAGTAAAGCCGCCTGGATCGTTCTCGCCGTGAAAGTTCCAGCAAACTTCCTCATCTCCAGCGCCAACGCGGTCAGCATGGGGGCCATCCATTCGTTCGCCCGATCGCGCGAACGGGCGCTAGCGGTTTCACTCGTGCTGTTCCTCTCGTCGATCGTGGGCATGGGCATAGGGCCGTTTGTCATCGGTACGCTGAGCGACATTTTCACGCCAATCGCGGGCAAGGAGAGCCTGCGTTATGCGCTGATTGCCATTTGCGCGACAATGCCTTGGGCTGCCGCCCATTTTTATTTCGCTGCGCGCCGCAGCCACATCGATCGTGTCGATTGAGCGCAGTTTTTTGATTGCAGTGTCTGCTAGCAGGCGCACCCGAATTCGCGAGATTGAACGATGAGCAGACTGACTTTCGAAGGGCGCGTTGCCATTGTGACTGGCGCAGGCGGGAGCACTGGCCTGGGCAGGGCGCATGCGCAGCTTTTGGCAGAGCGGGGCGCGCGCGTCTTAGTAAATGACGTCGGGACGGGGCGCGACGGAATCAGTGGCGCGGCGGCTGACGCCGAAGCGGTTGCGGCTGAAATTGTGGCGTCGGGCGGCGAGGCGATCGCCAACCTGGACAGCGTAGCTGATGAAGCTGGCGCCAACGCCGTCATGCAGGCCGCGCTCGATGCGTGGGGCCGCGTCGATATCCTCATCAATAATGCGACGGTCGGCGCGCGGGCCGATTTCGGTGAAATAAGCTCGGTTGACATCGAACGGGTGATTGGGGTGAACCTGATGGGCGCAATCTGGATGTGCCGCGCGGTCTGGCCGCAAATGTTGGCCGCGCGGTATGGCCGCATCATCAACACAACTTCGGGTGGCATGATGGGTATGCCTAGCGTGACTGCCTATGGCGCCGCCAAATTCGGCATGTTCGGCCTGACGCGGGGCCTGGCCACGGAAGGTGCAGAACACCACATCAAGGTCAATTCTGTGAGCCCTGGCGCGGCAACGAATTCCGTAGGCCGTTTTCTGACTTTCAGTGATCCCGCCATGCTCGACAACTATCGCAAGCAGCTACCCGCGGAACTTGTCTCTCCCGTGTTCGCCTATCTTGCGCATGAGACATGCGCAGTATCGGGCACCTTGCTGCACGCCGCGGGCGGCGCAGTATCCGCAAGGCTGATCGGCGCCACCCGCGGGATCGCCATGCCCGCCCTGACGATCGAGGATGTGCGCGACAATATCGGGGGTATTTTTGACGACACCGGTTTGGCCAGCGTCATAGACCCCTTTTGCCCCTACGACGCCGGTAGCGACCAGGTGGCGAAGACCATGATTTCCGTTCCCTATCGCACCGACGAAATGCGCGAAAGGCGGCCTAGCCAGAAAAAGGATCAGAAAGTATGACAGCGGATGTAAGCCTGAGCCGCGATCCCGAAGTTCAAACCATCCTTGACAAGATGGCCATAAGCGAAGCTATCGCGCGCTATTGCCGCGGCATCGACCGCGCGGATGCGGACCTGATCAATTCCGCGTATCATCCCGACGCCTGGGACGAACACGATGGCCATGAATTCACCGGTTTGACCGTGGGCAATGGCATCATCGAGATCTTGCAGCGCGGGATGAAGGCTACCCGGCATAATATCGGCACGCAATTGATTGAAGTTTACGGCGACGAGGCAGCGGCGGAAACGTATTGCACGGGCAGCCACACGCTGAAAGACGGCCGACGGGTGCAAACGTTCGTCCGCTATCTCGACCGGTTCGAGCGAAGGGCGGGCGAATGGAAAGTGATCCACCGCACATCGATTACCGATCCTGCCGAAGTTTTACCGCCAATTGAGGATACGGGGCACTTCCCGCCAGACCTCGGTCGCCGCGACAAGACTGACCCATCCTACCAGTTATTCCGCGCATGACGGGAACAGACAAACCCACTCGCTCGCGCGGAGCAGTTCAATCAGACCTCAGGAGAGCAACATGGACAAGCTGACAATCGTATCTGTCGACGGGCACGCACAGATGCCGCCCGAGGCATGGCCGAAATATCTCGACAAGCGTTATCACGAGCATCTACCGGCATTGATCGACGAAAACAGCCAATACACCCAGATTATCAAGCATTTCCAGCGCCGATTGCACAATACGGACATGCTTGAAGTGTTCGATCTCGATCATGCCATGATCAATGGCGGGGGCGACGGGGTCTGGGATTGCAAGACCCGCATCCAGGAAATGGACCGCGAAGGCATCGCCGGGGAATTCATCCATTGCGGCGATTCACGCGCGTCCGGCCTATTTTACCAGTCTTCCAACTGGACCAACACGATGGAACTCAGCCATGCCGGTGTGAAGGCATACAATCGCTGGATCCACGACGAATTCGGCTCGGAATCTGATCGCCTCTTCCTCATCGGAAACATCGGGTCGGCTCCCTGGCGCGACATGGATGAATTGCTGGCTGAGCTCGAATGGATAAACGAGAAGGGCTTCAAGGCGACGTCAGTCCCCGGATATGTCGCATACCCGGGCCAACCGCCACTGTTCGATCCCTATTGGGATCCGTTCTGGGCACGGTGCCAAGAGTATGACATTAACTTGTGGATGCATGCCGGCCAAGGCGAAGGGCAAGGCGAGCTCGGCACGCTCTTCCAGCGCATCAGCAACCAGGCCATCGAAGAGGGCGGCGACTTCGGCAAGGCTATCGACCGGCTGGTCAAGATTTTCCTCAAAGGCAAGCTGTTCTCCAGCATCAAACCGCGCCGGGCAATGTGGCAGATGATGATGGGCGGCGTGTTCGATAGATTCCCTCGGTTGCGGTTGATGTTGAGCGAGATCTATGGCGACTGGCTCGGCCCGACGTTCCGCTATCTCGACGAACAGTTCGACCTGCATCGCGACAGCGTGTCCGCCAAGCGCCGCCCCAGCGAATACTACAAATCGAACTGCATGAACGGCCTCTCGTTCGTCCGGCGCTGTGAAGTGGAGTTGCGCCACGATATGGGCGTCGAGCGGCTGGCCTTCGGTCGCGATTACCCGCACGGCGAGGGCACGTGGCCCAACACGATTCCCTGGCTGCGGGATGCACTGCACGACATTCCCAAGGATGAGGCCATCGGCATCATGGGCGGCAATGCTATGCGTTTCCTGAAGCTCGACAAAGCCAGACTCGACGAAATTGCCCAGCGCGTCGGCCCGTCGATGAGCGAGATATTTGGCGAGCATCCCCCGCTGCCGGAAAGCCTCGTCGCCCATTTCGACAACCGGGCGCAATATCTTGCCGAGCCGGAACGCGAGAGCCGCATTCCCGAGATTGACCGAGCGATGAAGGAGGATCTTTGGCGGGCGAAAGTGCTGGCATGATAGCCTCTGTGGTGCAGCATGAGCAGTTTTTGCGTTCGTGCTGCATCACCTCTTGCCCTAGCATCGGCCAATCCTGTTGGTGTCAGAGTCTCCGCACCGGCTGGCGAATAGAAAGCGACGGAGGAGGTTTAGGACATGCCCCGCCCTCGAAAACCAGCCCGCCACTTCCGTTATTTCCACGCGTCGCCGGTAATGATCCGTCTGGTCGTGATGATGGATGTCCGGTTCACGGTGAATTTGCGGAACATCTAAGGCCTACTCTTTGGGCGACGGATCGACATTTGCCAAGAGACGGTCCGGCATTGGTGGAACCGCTTCGGGCCGCTGTTTGCTGGAGACATCCGCCGGCAACGCGTTTCGCGAATGCATGGCTTTTGCCACGGGCGCTGGCACCTCGAAGAGATGTACGTGAAACTGAATGGGGAAATAGTTTACCTGTGGCGCGCGGTCGACCAGTAGGCGAGGTCCTCGAGAGCTACATCACCAAGACCCGCGATAAGGACGCAGCGCTGCGGTTCATATAAACGCGCTCAAGCGCCATGGCTCGCCCGAGGCCATCACCACCGATGGCCTGCGCTCCTACCGCACCGCCATGAAAGAGCTCGGTAACGCAGAGAAACAGAAGGTCGGACGCTGGGCCAACAACCGGGTTGAAAACAGCCATCTGTCGTTCCGGAGGAGAGAGCGGGCGATGCTCAGGTTCGGGCGGATGAAATCGCTACAGAAGTTCGCCAGCGTCGATGCCAACGTCCACAACCACTTCAATCTTGAACGCCATCTCATCGACCGCCAGACCTTCAAGACCCGCCGCTCAGCCAGCCTTGGCTGGCTGGCAAAACATCATGGGCTAAAAATGCAGACAAAGCTAGTGCTACGCCAAGCAGAGACTGGTTGCCATCAGACTGACAGCACCAAATAAATTGTTCAGACCCCTTCAATTTCATTGGCGAGCGCACAAATGGGTTAGACTATCATTTCATGTCAAAGAGCCAGGATTCCCTGCGGTGAAGCGAATTTCTTGCGCCCCGCAGTACCGGACCGCCTTGCCCATCTCATTCAGGGACTCTGCACCTTGGATGATTGTTAGAAAGTGGTTGCCAGCGATCGGCCCAGCCTTGCTACCAAAGGCAACCCCGCCATAAGCAAGGAGGATTTCCACTTCGCTCATGCCGCCGGGGTAAAGAATGAATTGCCCAGGTGCAGGGTGCCTGGTGGTGTTTTCCCACGGCAAGGCGATGTGGGCATCTCCCATTGGAATCCAGCACCCCTCGCCGCTCCAGCGGACGTGTATGATGCGGTCGGCGTAGGGCAAAAGGCTTTCGAAGTGGGCACAGGTGCGAGGGGCAAGGGCGCGCTCGAGACGCGCAACGTATCGGAATTGACCGGCGACGATGTCGACAAGGTCAGACTGAGGCATGATATTCTCCAAAAAGATTGGTCAGCGTATGCGCGCGCCGTTACGGATCCATGCGCCGAGCATTTGGTGTTCCTTCGGCTAGCTAAGATCCCGCTTGCGGTCCCACCTTGGCGATCATGCCCGCAACAGGTCAGTCGAGCAGCTGTCCTGCAGTCACCTCCAGCGGTGCAGCCAGTTTCTCGACAACGATGATCGTCGGGTTCCTGCGACCCCGCTCGATGTCGCTGACGTAAGTACGATGGATACCTGCTCGGTCGGCATAGTCCTCCTGGCTCCAACCCCGCGCCTCGCGAAGCTTTCGCACGTTGCGGCCAAGGCGAGCGCGGATATCCACGCCCGTGGAACAACACCGCTGTCGCCAATTGATCTACAGACGATGAGTGACAATTATCGTTGACTTCTCCCCCTGCCCCAAGCCTTTGTGTCACTTATAGTCGATATAGGGGAATTCGAAGTGGCGGCTGGGACGAAACAGGACAAACTACAATTCGGCAAGAGAGCGGCGGGAGCGCCGCTCCTGATCAATGGCCAAGGCACCAGCGTCTCGCTCGACAAACTTTCCCTCGACAAAAAGCACTATCCCGAAGCCTGGCTTCAAAAACTGATCTTCGACCATCCCGAGGCCCTTCCGGTGAGCGAGATCGAACCCGGCTTCGGCGCCATCTGCCCGGTGGCAATGGAAGTGCCCTGCGCGCACGGCAATATCGATAACCTTTACATCACGACCAGCGGCGACATTGTGCTGGTCGAGGCCAAGCTCTGGAAGAACCCCGAGGCGCGCCGCGAAGTCGTCGCCCAGGCCCTGGACTATGTCGCTGCCCTCACCGGCATGGGTTACGAGGCATTCGAGCGCGCCTGCCGCAAGGGACAGGGTATGACGGCAAGCTCACTATATGGTCTCGTCGCCGAGCGCCCCGAGGCGCTGGACGAGCAAGCCTTCATCGATGCGGTATCCCGCAACCTCGCGCGCGGGCGCATGCTCGTGATTGCGCTGGGCGATGGTATCCGCGCCGAGACCGAAGCGCTCTCGGAGTTCCTGCAAAGCCATGCCGGTGCCCACTTCACCTTTGCACTGGTCGAGCTGGCGATCTGGCGCAATTCCGCGACCGGGGAACTGCTCGCTGTGCCGAGCACGCTGGCCCAGACGGTCATGATTACCCGCGGTATCGTCACAGTTGAAAACGGTATGGCAACAGTCAAACCGGTGCCGGCGGATCCTGCCGTCAAGCCGGCATCGATCAGCTCGGAACTGTTCTTCGAGGCATTGGCGCGCACTGATCCCAAGCTCCCTGCCCTCGTCCTGGATTTCGTGCGCTGCGTAGAGCCTCTCGGTGTCTTCACCGAACAGCGCTCTTCGCTGCTCCTGAAGATCGAGGGGCCCGAAAAGCCGCTCAACATCGGCTACATCGACACCAAAGGCCAGCTCTGGACCGATGCGGGCGGCGCCATGCCCAACCAGGCTTATCGCGACTACCTTCGCACGCTTGCCAATCTGATTGGCGGCAGGGTCGGGTCAGGCACCTATCCCTATGTCCTCGACAAGACAGGGGCCAAGCCGCTGGTCAGTGCGCTGCTCCCGCACCATGCGGCGAGCTGGCGCAGCGCAATTGCTGACCTGATATCAGCGACGCGGCTGCTTGCCGAGGGCAAGGAGCTTGCCGACACGGCCATGCCATTTGCCGAGCGGTATTCCGGCGGCTTTCCGGTGATGGCTGTTGTCGATGGCAAACCGCGCTCGCCGGTGGTCGCTTTCGTGATGCTGGAAGATGGCTTCGCCTGGTGCGACGACGGTGTGCTTTCTCCGATGGGCGGCGGCAACCCCCTCCATCTGATCAAGGGGCCAGTGGAAGCCTTAAACGGCACCCTGCGCTGCGGGCAAACCCTGTTGATGCCAATCGACGATGATGACGCAGAATGGCTCGACTACTGGCGCGCAATCGAGGCGATGGGTGACATCGATGCAACTCACGCCAAGTACGAAGCCATGCTGAAGCAGCTCGCGGGTGCAGACTAGCCGGCCGCGGCCCGCCGCGAGAGGCAAGCGCGAGTCGGCAGCTTTTGGAGTGGGGCGAGGCCCCCGTTCTGCAAGGGATCGCCTACCTTCGCCTTGCGGCATCAGCCCGGCGCAGCAGATTGCCGGTATCGACGGCTGCCAGAAACTGGACGACGCTGTCGACCTGGTCATCGTGTTTGCCTTGCGGGAAGCTCAGCAGTTCATCCTCGAATGTCTTCAGCCACTCGGCCTCATTAGGTACCCAGACTTCACCGCGTTCGAACTTCGGCGATTGCTGCGAGGCACGGTCCTGTTTGGAGCCCTCGGGCTTGATCGTCTGAAGCCAATGCTGTTGCCGTAGGCTGAATATGTTCTGCGCGAGACTGATGCCCGAACCGGCCTTCTCGACAATCACCAGATCTGCATTCCAGTCCTCCCGCATCCGGTAAACTGCCCGTTCGAGATCGGCAAATTCCAGGCGCTCGCGATAGACATCGAGGAGGTAGTAACGTTTGCCCGACAATGCCCAGGTCGAACAGACGCTGTAGTCATTGCCTTCGGCTATCTCGTAGGCGGTGTCCCAGCTCTGGAAGATACCCTCGACCTGATGAACCTTCGGCGGCTCATCGTAGCGCTGCAGCCATTGGAGCTTGAACAGCGCGCCGCCGGGAGGCAGCGGGCGCTGGTTGTATTGCGCCTCGAAATCCCGCTCGCCCATTTCGGTGCGCAGGCGGGCAATCTCGTCATCGCCGAAGCGGTCTTCATGCAAGATGCTGCCCGGCTCCCTGTTGACGGTGGTTTCGGGGTTGAGGGTGATCTTCTGTTTCTCACAAGCCACAAGCGGAAGATCGAGCTGATCCCAGCCACCCATGGCCGAAAGCTGGCCGGGCAGATCTTCCATGTGAAGGCGCTGCGCCACGAGAGCAATCCTGCCCTTGTTCGGGTTGTTGAGCCGGCTGACAACAGTGCCCTTGTACCAGGACATCGCGCCTTCCCGGGCAACTTCAGAATGCGCGTCAGCGGCCTTGATCGGATCATCGATGATGACGAAGTTGCCGCCGCGGCCGGTGAGCGAGCCTCCGACCGAGGTCGAGAGGCGATAGCCCCCGCGGGTGGTGCGGATTTCTTCGACCCCCGATTTTTTGGGATCGATGTGGGTATTTGGAAAGACCCCTCGGTACCAGGGCGTCTGCATTAGCATTCGCATCTGGAAGGCAAAGTCGTTCGACAAAGTCTGGGCATAGGATGCGCAGATAATCTTATCCCCCGGGTTGCGGCCCAAAATCCAGGCAGGCAAGCAGACACTGGCCAGGAAGCTCTTCATCGTTCGCGGCGGCATGGTGATGATAAGCCGCTTGGTTTGACCAGTGACCAGGCGGTAGAGTTGGCATGCAATTGCCGCGACATGCCAGTTGTGCAGGTAGGGTTCGTCATGGAGCTCGCGAAAGGCCCGGATCGCAAAGTACTCGAAACTCTTCCGAGCCTGGGCCCGCATGGCGCGCTGCAGCTGTCGAGGATCGTGCTCAGCCATTGTCGGCCTTCCCGGAAATTTCCCCGGAACCCGGCTGAAAGCGCAGAAAGTCCCTGAGCGAATCGAGGTCCAGATTGATCTCCTCCTGGCTCGGACCTTCCGGATCTTCCTGCGGGCCGTATCGCTCATGGAGTTCAAATGCCTTCGCCATCGCCTTGAAGTTGCCTGAACTTGCCTGATTGGCTAACTGATGCATGGCGATCTCGATCTTGCTTGCCTTAATTGCCTTGCCGCCAATCTTCGCGCTGACCTTCATGCCAAGCGATTGCTTGACGATGGTGGCAATGTTCTTGGCGCCTTTGGGCCGGCCTTTGCCCTGCTTGTTGCCAGGCTTGAACTGGTGCGCCTTGGGCGGCTTCTTGTAGCCAACCTCCGTGCCACCGCCTTGGAGGTCGCTACCTTGGGGATCGTTACCTTGGGGGTCGCTACCAGGCTCGCCCGCAATGTCGTCAATGTCAGACATAGGCGTCCCCCTCGCTTTCAGCTGCAGGTTGATTGAGTCCGGCCTCGTCTGGTTCCGGGTTGCGGCCCAGTGCGACCTCTGCAAAGGTCTCACCAGTGGCCGTCAGGATTGCGTCCATCCCCGTCAGCCTCTCCCACCGGCGCACGGCAACATCGACAAATCCGGGCGCAAGCTCGATGCCGAAACAGCGTCTCCCGGTCCTCTCGGCGGCGATGAGCGTTGTGCCGCTGCCGAGAAAAGCGTCGAGCACCCTCATGCCCCGTTCGGTAACGTCGAGTATGGCATCGACGCACAGCTCGACGGGCTTGGGCGTCGCATGGAAGCCGAGCATTTCGTGCGCCGAGGATCCCTGGCGGTTCGCGCCCGCCGCTGACCAGACATTGCTCCTGTCGCGCCCTCCGTGGCCGAGCCTGACGTTGTTGGTGTGCGGCTGATCGCCCTTGCAGAACACCGCAATCAGCTCGTGCTGGCTGCGGTAGAGCCCGCCCATGCCGCCCGCTTCCTTGTTCCAGACGACGAGATTGATGAGGTTCAGGCCTGCCGCGAAACCGGCTTGGTAGAGCCGGTCAATTGATCTCCAATCCATAAAGCAAAAGCACACGGCGCCTGGCGATACGCGGGCGGCCAGCAGGGCGAGTGCGCGATCAAGGAAGGCCTGCCATTCCTTGTCATCCAGCTCACCCGATGCCATGATAAATTCGTCGTGGACCTTCTTGCCGAGTCCGCTGACATTGCCCTTAATCTTCACATTGTATGGGGGGTCCTGGAGCACGGCATCGGCAAGCTCCCCTTGCAGAAGCTGCGCGTAAGTCTCCGCCTCCAGGGCATTGCCGCAAATCACCCGGTGCCCGTCCAGCTCCCAGATGTCACCCAATCTGGTGACGGGCACCGGCGGCGGTTCCCCGATCTCTTCAACTTCGCTCACCGCGCCATCGAGCGGATCGAGCAGAATGATGTCCTGTTCCGCGAGCGTGAATCCGGTCGCGCCAAGATCGACATCCAGATCAATCAGGTCCTGGAACTCGATCCGCAGCAAATCGATATCCCATTCACCAAGCTCGCCGAGCCGGTTGGCGGCAAGCGCAAGTTGGCGAATGTCCGTGGCCGACAGATGCGACACATCGATCGCACAGACCTCCTCGAGACCCAGCCTCCCTGCTGCCTCTGCCCGGATGTGCCCGTCGATAATTTCGCCTTCGGATATCAGAATGGGAACGGTGAAGCCCAGATCGCTGATCGCGGACATCAGCCTTTCGACGTGTTCGGGTGTGCTTCGCCGCGCGCGATAGCGGGAAGGCCGCAGGTCGCTCAGCCTTACGTGATTGACCTCGAGTTCGGGCACAAGATCATTGCGCTGCGACCCATCCCGCAACTTGGCCTGGCGTCTCTCGGCCTCCAACGCCTCGCGGCGTCCCCTAGTCTTGGCCAGCTTTGCTTGCTGGAACTTCGACCCGCTCTGCAACTTACGTTCAATCCCCATGTCATCGACTCCACCACGAAAAAACCCGCCACCGCTGCTGCGGGGCGGGCCTGGTGGAAAAAGAACCACAGACCCGTCCGCGCATCAGCGCAAAACTGGTCGACAAGTTCCTTCCGTGGTCCGGCATGTCCGTTTCAGGCCATGCCGTCTGTCGAGCCCTCCTTTCGGAGAACTCCCCTAAAGAGCCTGAAGTCGATTTCGGACGCAAGAGAAAAATGTGCCTGCCGGCATCCGCTCGCTTTTTCCCGTCATGCCGGCAGCATTGGCTGCTCGATCCCGACTGGCTGGTCGGTAATTCCCGTTATCACGGCACGCGAATTTATCGACCTATTGCCGGTATTGCGCGGGGTTAGAGCCGGCTGTTGATCCCGACTGATGCCAGTCTAAGCGAATATCCCGTTATTTTCCCGCCAAAACGGGAATTGCCACCTTGAGACCAGTCCGCTCCGGACTGGGTCGCGCACCAATCAGTCAATTGTGAGCTGTTCCCCTGAAGGGGCCGTTCGCACTACTGTCGGGTGATGCTGCCTCGCGCGCGTTGCGCATGGGCAGAGATCAATGAGACCAGATGCGCTAGTTGGCCGGCTTCCCGCTCGCTGGATTAGGCAAGCTCGGTTTATCTGCTGAAGGCGCTTCGGGAACTGCCGTAGCAGGCTTGGACGGTTCCAGACCGATACCGAACATCTTGCGGAAATCGCCCGGTTTGTTGGGTTCGATGTACCAGCTATCCGGAAAATCCGCGGCGCGGGTGCCATTGCGGTTGCGCAGCCCCGCGCCTGTGCCGGTCCGTGCAGTATAACGCAGGGCGTGCTGCCCCTTGTTGTTGGCAAGACCTTGGTACAGCGCCGCGCGGAGCGTCTGCTTGCGCGCCTCGTAGGCCGGATCGTCAATCAGGTTGTTCATTTCCTCTGGATCTCTGTTGAGATCATAGATCTCCTCGGTGTCCCAGATGCCGTGATACTGGATGTATTTCACCCGGTCGCGCTCGATGGCGAACGTCGTAGGGGTCTGCGGGAAGTTCCATTCCCAATAGTATTCGTAAATGAAATCCCCCGGCTTCCAGTCACGCGGCGACGTCTTGCCTTCCGCCAGCGAAAGGAATGAAGTGCCTTCCATCTGCGCCGGACGCGGAACATGAGCCAGGTCGAGGAAAGTCGGTGCGAGATCGAGATTACGCACCAGCGCGGGATTGGTCACGCCCTTGGGCACCAGTCCCGGCGCATAGGCCACCATCGGCACACGCACTGAAGGCTCGTAAGCATTGCGCTTGTCGATCAGGCCGTGATCGCCAAACAGGAAGCCATTATCGCTGTAGAACACGATCATCGTGTTCTTCTCCAGCCGGTTGGCCCTGAGATAGGCGAGTATCCTGCCCACACTGTCATCGACCGGGCTGAGTGTGCGGTAATACTGCCGCACCATTTCTGTCATCGGCTTGTCCGCATGATTGACGAATTCAACGCCGTGCCAGCTGTTGCGCGTGTCGAGCACCCACCTGGGCTTGCCCCGGCTGTTCTCGGGTGTGTTGGCCATGCTGGCGGGCAGCTTGATGTCCATGTTCGCATACTGGGTCTTGTAGCGATCGGGTGGCATCGCTTCGGAATGGACCGCCTTGTGGCTCAGATAGAGGAAAAAGGGTTTGGTCGGATCACGGCCGTGTTGCAGCCAGTCCATCGCGTAGTCGGTCAGTTCGTCGGTAATATAGCCCGTCCGCTTGACCTCCTTGCCATCGACATTGAGCATCTGCCGGTCCCCGGCAGCGCGGCGCGCGGGAGACAATTGTTCGTCCGGGAAATAGGTCCCCTGCCCTTTGAAGCTGACCCAGTGATTGAAGCCGGGGCGCGGCGTATCTGTATCGCTGCCCATGTGCCACTTGCCGATGAAGGCAGTCTGGTAACCGGCCTGCTGCAAGTAAGACGGGAAAAAGGTCAGACCGGCTTCCGAAGAATTGTTGTTGTCAACCACGCCGTGGTTCCGGGCAGTCTGGCCGGTAAGAATGGTCGCGCGGCTGGGCGAGCATAGCGAAGACGTGACCACGGCATTGGGGAAATAGGTGCCGTTCTTCGCGAGGAAATCGATGTTGGGCGTCTGCAGGCCGGGTGTGAGGAAGCCCATGGCATCGAAACGCAGGTCGTCCACCAGCACGAACACCACATTGTAGGGGCGGGGCGCGCTTGCGAATGGCGGCGTCGCGGCGCGGGCCTGCGGCAGCGCCGAAGGCAGCACCGAGGCAACCAGCGCGGTTGTCGCCAGCAAATTGCGAATATTCATCAGGGCAATCTTTGGCGTCATGATCCGTCTCGTCGTTAGCCTCGATCCGCCGTCCATATCTCCCGTAAAGGTTTGAACATGGCCCCACGGAGTGCCATTTCTTGTTAGAAGAGCATTCAGATGCGGCCAACGTCAAAGTGCCAGTTGCCTCCTGCAATCCTTGCGCTGTGCCGCGTGGTTGGCGTGACGCATTCACAAGTCCGGCTGCAGTTGCCTGGCAGGAAGAAATGTAGGAAGTGCTTCAGCAGATGATCGCAGAACCAGTCATGCGCCAGCTGCCGGGCGGTACGTTCCGCATGGGTTCGGATCGTTTCTATCCCGAAGAGCATCCCAGCCGGGAAGTCAGGGTCGATGGATTCTGGATCGACGAAACGCCGGTGACGAACGCGGCCTTCGCGGCATTCGTGGCGGACACCGGCTATGTCACCTTGGCCGAGAAAGCGCCCGATCCCCGCGACTATCCCGGCATGTTGCCCGAGCTCGCCCACCCCGGCTCGCTGGTCTTTGCCGCGCCGTCAGTGCCTGTTCCCCTTCACATGGTCTCCTGGTGGGAGTTCAGGCTCGGTGCGGACTGGCGCAGGCCGCTGGGGCCGGAAAGCTCGCTCGACGGGCTAGAGGATCACCCGGTCGTCCATGTCGCCTGGCAGGACGCGGCTGCCTATGCCGCCTGGGCGGGCAAGGAACTGCCGACCGAGGCGGAATGGGAATATGCCGCCTGGGGCGGCGTCAGCGATTGCGACTATGCCTGGGGCAAGGACCTCGCGCCCGGCGGGCAAATGCTGGCCAATTATTGGCAAGGGCCATTTCCCCATGCCAATTCACTGGCCGACGGCTGGGAGCGCACGTCGCCAGTAGGCAGCTATCCGCCCAACGGCTTTGGCCTTTACGACATGATCGGCAATGTCTGGGAATGGACGGCGGACTGGTATGGCCTGCCCGACAAGAACCAGAAACCGCATTCGCAATGCTGCGTCCCGCGCAATCCGCGCGGCGGCAACCGCAAGAACAGTGTCGATCCCGGCGATCCATCCCCCATCCCGCGCCGGGTGCTGAAGGGCGGATCGCACTTATGCGCTGAGAGCTATTGCCAGCGATATCGACCCGCCGCCCGCCATCCACAAGCGATCGATAGTTCCACCAGCCACATCGGCTTTCGCTGCATCAGTCGCTTATTGTGACCACCGGCGCGTTGCGCCGCCGGGACCGCGAGGCAGCAGGCCGGTCAGGCTGACAGAAGCTCACGCGAACCCGGTTGGTCGGCCAGGAAGTCCAGCAATCCCCGCTCGTGGCGGGAAAGCCACCGAGTGGCGCGGGGCAAGCTGAGCGAGTGGACATTCTCCTGTTTGTCGAGCGCAGCGATGATTGCCGGATGGATATAGGATTTGCGCGCAACCGCCGGGGTGTTGCCCAATTGCTGCGCCACGGCCTCGAACATTGCTTTTGCGGGCACCGCTCCTCCGCCTGCGTGCAAAGTCTGAAATGCGATGACTGATGCATGCCAGGTGCGAAAGTCCTTGGCGGTATAGTCCTGCCCCATGGTCTCTCGCAGGTACGTGTTCACGTCGCCCGATGTCACGGGCAGTGGTTCGCCGCCATCGCCCAGATACTGGAACAGGCTTTGCCCGGGCAGATCCTGCATCGCCTTGACGAAGCGGACGAGACCGCGATCGCTCACTCGAAGGGTGCATTGCTTGCCGCTCTTTGCCCGGAATGACAAACGCAGTGAAGCTGAGGCAATGCTGGCGTGGCGCATGCGCAGGGTTGTCGCGCCGAAGCTCTTGTTGTCACGCGCATAGGCCTCGTTCCCGACGCGGATTGCGCCTGTATCGAGCAGGCGCACGATGCTGGCGACGGCGCGCTCGCGGGATAAAACCGAAGAGCGTATGTCAGCTTCCACGCGGTGGCGAATTAGCGGGAGCATGCCGCCAAAGCCGGCGCAATCGTCGAACTTGCGCGCTTCGCGTTCGCGGCGGAAATCGGGGTGATAGCGGTATTGTTTGCGGCCGCGTGCATCATAGCCCGTTGCGAGCAGATGCGCATTGGGCGCCGGGGCAAACCACGCGTCAGTATAGGCTGGCGGCAAGGCAATGGCATTCAGCCGCTGCACTTCCGCCGGGTCCTTGATGCGCTCTCCATCGGGTGCGAAATAGGCCCACTTTCCGCGCAGCCGCCGCCGCGAAATGCCGGGCATGTCATCGCAGACAAATACTAGTGCCATTCGTTTTTCCGGTCCCGTTCGATCATCCCGCCGACCAGGCGAGGCATCCCAAAAAACCGAAGGGCGCGGCGAATGTTCCGGCGGACCAAATTCTCGTGAAGAGTGGAACCTAGTCTCCAGCAGGCCGTTACTGAACAAGCTGTGCCGCATCTCGGCATGTCGCCGATTTTCCCAGGAGATTTTCCATGGCTTCACGCAAGCCCACTTCGCCCCGCTCGCCCGCGCTCGACAATGGCCTTGGCGATCATCAGCCCGGAAGCGGCAAGCCGGACTATGAGGTGAACGAAGGCAACGCCGGTGAAACCCATCAGGATCTGAGCGACAGTGCGCCAGCGGGCCAGCGCCTGACTGACAATTTCGGCCATGCTCTTTCCGATAACCAGAACACGCTGAAAGCCGGATTGCGCGGGCCCGCCCTGCTTGAAGATTTCGTCCTGCGCGAAAAGATCTTCCATTTCGACCACGAGCGGATTCCTGAGCGCATCGTCCATGCCCGTGGCTCGGGCGCGCATGGCGTGTTTGAATGCACCAAGGCAATCCCGGGCGTGACCAAGGCCTCGATCTTCCAGAAGGCCGGTACGACTTGCCCGGTCTTCGTCCGTTTCTCGACAGTCGCAGGCGGTGCCGGTTCGGTTGACACGCCGCGCGACGTGCGCGGCTTCGCGGTCAAATTCTATACCGACACCGGCAACTGGGATCTGGTGGGCAACAACATTCCGGTGTTCTTCATCCAGGACGCCATGAAGTTCCCTGACCTTGTTCACTCGGTGAAAATGGAAGCCGATCGCGGCTATCCGCAGGCTGCAAGCGCGCATGATACTTTCTGGGACTTCATCGGCCTGATGCCCGAAAGCATGCACATGATCATGTGGGCGATGTCCGATCGCGCCATTCCGCGTTCGCTGCGCATGATGGAAGGCTTCGGCGTTCACACGTTCCGGCTGGTCAATGCGTCGGGCGAAAGCCAGTTCGTCAAATTCCACTGGAAGCCGGTTCTCGGCATGGAATCGCTGGTCTGGGACGAGGCTGTGAAAATTGCCGGCGCGGATCAGGACTTCCACCGCCGCGACTTGTTCGAATCGATCGATGCCGGCAATTTCCCCGCCTGGGATCTGGGCGTCCAGATTTTCGACGAGGCATGGGCGGCAAAGCAGCCGTTTGACGTGCTCGATGCCACCAAGCTCATTCCGGAAGAAGAAATACCGGTAGAGATCATCGGCCGCATGACGCTCAACCGCAATGTCGACAACTTCTTTGCCGAGACCGAGCAAGTGGCATTCTTGCCGAGTAATGTGATCCCCGGCATCGATTTCAGCAACGATCCGCTGCTGCAGGGTCGCCTGTTTTCCTACCTCGACACGCAAAAGTCGCGCCTCGGCACGACCAACTTCCACCAGATTCCGATCAATGCTCCTAAGTGCCCGTTCCACAACATGCAGCGCGACGGAATGATGCAGACACTCGTCCCCACCGGCCGGGCGAACTACGAGCCCAACAGTCTCGACGAAGCTGGCGAGGATGCCGGGCCGCGAGCCCTGCCTGACGCGGGCTTCACATCTTTCCCGCAGAATGCCGAGCGCAACGATCCAACCGAGAAAGTCCGCGCCCGCGCCGAATTGTTCGCCGACCATTACAGTCAGGCGGCGATGTTCTTTTCCTCGCTCACTGAAAATGAGCAGGCGCATCTCGCCTCGGCGCTGGTGTTCGAACTATCCAAGGTCACGCTCGCACACGTGCGCAGCCGCGTTCTCTCCAGGCTGCGCAATGTCGATGAGACACTTGCAGCCCGAGTCGCCGCAGGCCTTGCCATCGACTTGCCCGAAAAGGCACCCGCAGCGCGCAAGCCCGTGAAGATGAATCCGTCCGACGCGCTTTCTATCCAGAAGAATGCACAGCAGACTTTTGCCGGGCGCAAGGTCGGCATTCTGTTTGCCGAAGGCTCGGACAAGGCTTCGATCGATTCCATCAGGAAAGGCGTGGAAGACGCCGGAGGCTCCGTATTTCTGGTTGCGCCCAAAGTTGGCGGCATCCCGGTCAAGGGTGGCACGCTGAAGGCTGATGGCAAGCTGGAAGGCTCGCCGTCAGTCTTGTTCGATGCGGTCGCTTCCGTGCTGATGCCTGACGCCGCGGAAAAACTGGCACAACAAGGCGCTGCCGTGCAGTGGTTCATGGATGCCTATGGTCACTGCAAGACCATTGCCCATTGCCGCGGCACCCAGATCATTCTCGACAAGGCGGGCGTGCAAAAGGACGAGGGCGTTGTGCCTAATGAAGAACTGCTCAATGTCGGCCCTGTCCGCCATTGGGCGCGCGAACCGTCCGTGCGCGATCTTGCATGACCGATCGAATCCCGTGCAGTGGCCCGGATGGGGTCGCGGCTAAATGGCCGGGATAGATTTCGGCTCAGGCACTTGCCGGTGCCGCAAGAGCGGCAATGGCTATGTCCAGATAGGGGCCGAGATCGAACTCCCGGGTATGGGGATTAACTTCGCGGGCTTTGTCGTGTTCGACCACTGAGGAAATGAACATCAGGGTCAATGCGGCGAGCCTGAGCCGGAACACTTTGTCCGAAATGTCGCCATAGATCCCACGCAGCTGGCTGATAGCTTCCACAATAATCGCAGTGGCGTTGCGATCCTCATGCCGCTTTCGCTTGCTGAATTCCGGGTGCAACCGGCATTGCATCAGGAAATGGCAATAAATGTGATTGCCATCTGGGCTGATGAAATTGAGCGATGGTACCCAAAGAATTTCAAGAAGCTTCCTGGGATTATTCAAGTCATCATTCTTCTTGAGTT
>Ga0075370_10000117_pt1 | contig 26131 bp, 21 predicted proteins | sample EndMethybrTD3035_FD_71398 | JGI IMG/M metagenome (GOLD analysis project Ga0075370, IMG submission 71398) | Populus endosphere microbial communities from Tennessee, USA - Endosphere MetaG P. TD hybrid TD303-5 | ecosystem: Host-associated > Plants > Roots > Endosphere | place: USA: Tennessee... | reverse complement strand
CGTATCCTTAGCACCTTTCCGCTTCTCACGGCATTGATCGAATATGCGGGTCAGGACCGAATTGCTGCTGGAGAAGCCGTCCTTGCGGCGCTCGGAACGCTGGTTGCCCGCGCGCGGGCACTGCGAGAGATTTCGATGTCGATTGCCGGTGCTTTGCAACGCGGCGAAGCACCCGAGGCCGCCGCAGCTATTTCCAAGGATTTGGGCACCCGATTTGAGCAGGACGTGGTCGATACGGCTCTGCGCATCCTTGACGGCGCCACGGCCGATCCCACGTCCACCGACAAGCTGGAGCGCCTGCTGGCACGGGCCGCACTGCATTCCCCGGGTTTCACTCTCAGGGGCGGGACGAACGAAGTCCTTCGCGGGGTCATAGTGCGTGGAATGGGGCTGCGGTGATGGAAGATGAACTGAACCAGATCGCCGAGACGGTCGACCGGATCGCCGGTAAATCCGGTACAATCGGCCAGCATGGGCCACGCGATGGCGAGTTGGACAGCGCAGCCCTTGCTCTGATCGAGGAAGCAGGGTTGCGCCGCGTCGCGACGCCGGAATCGGCAGGAGGCTGGGGTGCCGAACTGCCCTACCTTGCGGTAATCCTGAAACGACTGGGTTACCATGGGCTTCGCGTTCCCTTGCTGGAAGATCATCTCGCTGCAGAGATCCTAGCCGGACATCAGGTCGAGGTTCCGCCGGGTCTGCTGACGGTTGCAAGTCGGGTCAACCTTGAAGTCACGCTGGTTGGCGATGGCCATGTAGTTAGCGGTAGCTGCCGCAAGGCTCCGTGGAGCCGAACAGCAACGCATGTCATGGCGCTGGCTGGATCGGGCGGCGGTCGGGCGCTGGTGCTGCTTCCGATCAGCGAGGCGAAGCGGGAGTCCGGTGTCAATCTCGCCGGTGAGCCGCGCGACTATCTGACGTTCGATGTCGCCACGCCGCAAGCGCTGCTCACGGATTCGGCGCTGGTTGAGGAATTCCGCTCGCGCCTTCTGGTTTACCGGTCACTGGCAATGCTCGGCGCTGGCGAGCGCGCGCTCGATCTGACGGTCACCCATGTAAGCGACCGCAAGCAGTTTGGCTCGCCGCTCCTGAAAAAGCAGGTGGTCCAGCATTACATTGCCGAGATGTTCGGGGCATTGACGGCGGTGCGTGCGGCTTGCGAGGCGGCATTGCAATCTCTGGGCGCCGGGGCCGGATCGCTCCCGGCCGCGCTCGCCACGCGGATCGAGGCGGACCGGATGGCAAGCACTGTCGCTCGCCTCTCGCACCAGTTGCACGGGGCGATCGGCTTTACGCTGGAGCACCAGCTGCATCGCTTCACCACTCGCCTCACGTCGTGGCGGCAGGACGATATGAGTGAGGCCGATTGCGCACTCGAACTAGTCCGGCTGGTCTCGGACATGGGCGGGCCCTGGGCGATGATGACCGCCCGCGGTTCGGCATAAACAGGGGCAGCAGGTAACGTGACTGGGCAAGCCACAGGCCAAATCGACCAGGCGGCGCAATCGACCAACGATGTGCTGAGCAAAGAAGAGCTTGCAGCCGCTCGCAGGATTGCACCGTTCCTTCACCACGATTGCCTTGTTGTCATTGCCGATGGTGCTGGCTCGCCGGTGGGCCTGGCGCGCGCGCTTGCTCACGCCGCGGCGCAAGTGGGTGGAATTCGCCTGATCGTTGGTTGGTCCTTTGAACCGCCGGTGCCGTTCGACAGCGCGGCGTTTACCGATGTCCGCATTCTTGTTGGAGGATATGGACTTCGAGAGGCCACCCGGCTGCCCCATGTCCATTATGTTCCGGTCCGATTGAGCAGCATCCCGGCGCTTCTGGGCACAGTGCTTCGTCCCGATCTCCTGATTGCAGGGCTTGTGCCAGTCGAAGGCGGTGCAGGCTTCGCCACCGAAGTCTCGTGGATGCGTGCTATTGTCGACATGGGGGTGCCTGTCATTGCCGAGCTTAACCATGGCCTTCCTGCAGCCTCTGACGATGGTGCGCTCCCCGCCAGTCAGGTCACGATTGTCTCAGAGGTGGACAGGCCGCCCCTTGGCTTGCCGCTTCCTGTGCTCAATGATGATGCCTGGGCAATGGCCGCCCATGTCACCAGCCTCATCAAGGCGGGAAGCTCCATTCAGTATGGGCCGGGTCTGGTCGGAGATGCCGTGATCAGGAGCCTCACCGTGCCGGTGCGGATCCACTCTGGCTTGGTGACCGATGCAGTGATGAACCTCGATCGGCGCGGGCTGCTGATGGGCCAGCCGGTTGCGGCATATGTCGCGGGTACGGTTGACCTCTACCAGTGGAGCAACGGCCGGCCGATCGCCACCCGCATCGAACGCTCTCACGATCTGACATACCTCTCCGATCTGCCGCTCCTCGCCATCAATACCGGACTTGAAATCGATCTCGTAGGCCAGGTGAACGTCGAGGGCTTCGGCAGCAATGTGGTAGCCGGAGTCGGCGGGCATCCAGATTTTGCCGTGGCGGGAAGCAGAGCCTGTCGCGGCCTCAGTGTCGTTGCCCTGCCGACCTTGCGGGGGCGACATCGCACGCTTGTCGAAAGCTTGTCGGCACCGGCCTCGACGGCCCGCAGTGATATCGATGTGGTCGTCACCGAGCGTGGCCTTGCCGACCTGCGCGGGCTTGACGATCAGGAGCGCCGGCAGGCGATGATCGCTTTGTGGGACTGGGATCCGCGCGGACAGGATACCGCACTGAATTGAACAATCGCGACCAGTGGCGCGCTGTGCAACCGCGTCGGTCGTCATAAGCAAGGAATGCCGAGCATGGCTGAAGCAGTAATCGTCGATGCGGTGCGCACGCCGATAGGCAAGCGCAACGGGAGCCTGGCGGGAATTCACCCGGCGGACCTCAGCGCCAATGTCCTTCGCGCCCTGGCGGCTCGGACTGGCATCGATCCCGCAATCGTCGACGATGTGGTCTGGGGTTGCGTCAGTCAGGTCGGGGACCAGTCGGCGCAGATCGGGCGCTACGTCGTTCTCGCTGCCGGATGGCCGGAAGCAGTACCGGGCACGACGGTCAGCCGCGCTTGCGGATCGAGCCAACAGGCGCTCGATTTCGCTGCCGCCATGGTCATGTCGGGTCAGTGCGATGTGGTAGTTGCGGGCGGGGTCGAATCGATGAGTCGGGTGCCCTTGGGCGCCGGCCGCGAACTTGGCCGTCCGTTTGGCCTCAGGGCACGTGAACGCTATGCGGAACCGCTTGCAGAGCATGATTTTCCCAATGGCGATTTCAACCAAGGCATTGGTGCGGAACTGATTGCCCGCGAATGGGGCCTGACACGGCAAGACCTTGACGGCTTTTCCGCCGAATCCCACGCGCTTGCCGCCGCGGCGATCGATGCCGGCGCGTTTCAAGACCAGACCGTCCAACTCGACAATGCACCCGCGTTTCGAGATGACGAGGGCGTTCGCCGAGGCACCACCATCGAGACGCTGTCCGGCTTGAAGCCCTCGTTTCTGGAAGACGGCATCATTCACGCCGGAAACTCGTCGCAGATTTCGGACGGTTCCGGCGCCATGCTCGTCACCACACCCCAGCGGGCCCGCGAACTCGGCCTCAAGCCGATTGCGCGTTATGTCGGTGGATCGGTGATCGGTTCCGATCCGATCAAAATGCTCGACGGCCCCATCGCTGCGACCGAGAAGGTTCTCAGGCGAACCGGCCTCTCTATCGGCCATATCGGTACTTTCGAAGTAAACGAAGCCTTTGCTTCTGTTCCACTGGCCTGGATCAAGGCCACCGGTGCGGATCGTGCTCGCGTCAACCCGGAAGGCGGTGCCATTGCCGTGGGCCACCCGTTAGGGGGGTCGGGGGCGATCCTGATGACCAAGATGATACACCGCATGCGGCGCGAAGGGATTCGCTATGGCCTGCAAACCATGTGCGAGGGCGGCGGAACAGCGAATGCAACGATTGTCGAATTGCTCTGAGCCGCGGGAGTTATACGATATCAAGGGAGACTGCAGTGACCGATCTAGACCTGCGCATGGTTATCCTGTCGACCGACGATCTTGACGGGTCCATTGCTTTCTATACCGAAACGCTGGGCATGCCACTGAAGTTTCGAGACGGAGACCGTTTTGCGGCCATCGATGCAGGATCCGTAAGCTTGGCGCTCGCCACTGCAATCGACCATCCTGCGCCTGGCAGGACCGTTGTTGGCGTCAAGGCCGACGATGTCGACGGCGCGGCAAGAGCGGTAGAACTGGGCGGCGGCATGATCGTCAGGCCGCCATACGACGATGCGCACGAGAGGCGCGCGGTGGTTCGTGACAACATGGGGAACGATCTTGTGATCTACGGCGCTCTGCGAAAGCGATAAGAATCACCACGGCGATGGCGCACCATTCATGCCACGATCACTTGCCTGTCAAACCGACCAAGTGTAGCAATGATGATAGCGAGCGCTCTAATTGATCGGCAGACCTGTCAGTTGCAAGTAGCTGGCGTTGGAGAGGACAGGCTCGGGCACAATGAGCGACAGTCGGTCGGAATTAGCAGGTGTAGGCTCCGGTTTGGGCGGTCCAATGCGCACAAGCGGCTACGCATGGTACATGGCCGCCTTGCTGTCCTTCGCGTTTCTGCTCTCCATCCTTGACCGGTATCTGCTCGGCGTTGTGATCGATGCGGTTAAGTCTGATCTTGAGTTGACCGATACCCAACTCGGTTTCCTGCTCGGCCCAAGCTTTGTCATCATGTTCCTGTTCGCCAGCATCCCGTTCGGTTGGCTGGCCGATGTCTCCAGCCGGAAGTGGACAATTGCCGGCGGATTGCTGTGCTGGAGTGTGGCAACTGCCTGGTGTGGCCTTGCAGAAAACTTCACCGAGCTTGCGATCGCGCGCCTTTTTGTCGGCCTGGGCGAGGCCGCCCTGTTACCTTCCGCTCTTTCACTGATCGCAGCCTATTTCTCACCGGAAAAGCTCAACCGCGGCATAGCGATTTTCTCAATGGGATCGTCCTTCGGACGGGCAAGCGCATTCGCAGGCGGGGGTGCATTGTTTGCATGGTTCGTCGCTAACAGGGGCTATGCTTTTCCCTTGATCGGCGAGAACGAGCCTTGGCAGCTGGTATTTATTACGGCCGGACTTGTCGGAATCGTGTTCACTGCACTTTTCATTCTCTCGGCCCGTGAGCCCGTTCGAATCACCGCCGCGGCAAGCAGGCCAAAGTTCAAGGCCGGATTTGTCCTCTTCTGGCAACAGCGTTGGGCCTACCTCGCCATTTTCATCCCCCATGGCATGACAGCAGCGATGGGCGCGATGCTCGCAGGCTGGGCAGTCGCCTTCTATACACGCAATCACGGTCTCGATGTCGCAACTGCGAGCTCGATCGTGGGGTTCACCGGTCTTATCTGCGGGCCTATCGGCCACCTGCTGGGCGGCTGGCTGAACGATTTTCTCCATGGTCGGGGCATGTTGGGGACGCAGCCCTATGTCCTGGCAGTTCTGCTGACGGGAGCGGCTTCATTTGCCGCGATATTCGCCCTCTCTACGAGTTCAATTCTCGCCGCATGCGCCTATGGGTTGTCTTACGGCATGCTTTGTGCAGCTGGCCCAACTTCATTCGGAGGGATCCAGGTTCCCACCCCGGAGCAGCAGCGCGGAGTCATTTCGTCGATATTCGTGCTCGTCTACAATGCGATCGGTAACGGCTTAGGGCCACTGTTGGTCGGTATCATTGGCGACAGCTTCTTTCCTGAAGAAGGGGGGCTCGGCCCTGCCATTGCCGCATCGCTGGTGATCGTGTTGGCTGTTGCTCTGCCATTCGCCCTGTTTGGCCGACCGGCGTATGCCCGTGCCGTGCGCGAGCAGACCGCAAGGCAGGCTCAACTGGAATGTGCCGAGGCATAAAACTAGAAGGCCGGGAGAGCTTATATGGACATACATTCGGACGAAGCTGAACATCACGGCTATGCCGACGGGCAAGTTCCCGACAGCGCGCAGGGCACCGGTTGGCGTATATTCTTTATCGTCTCGGGGACCCTTTGCGGACTGCCGGTGTTTATCCTCGCAGCCCAGATCTTTGGCAGTCTCGGCTTTGTGCAGGGAATGCAGGCCGTTGTCCTGGGAGGAGCAATAACTGGCATTCTTGGCGCCCTGAATGCCTACACAGGATCACGTTCCCGCTCGGGATTGGCCGTGCTGGCGGATCATGCCTTCGGGCCATGGGGTGCACGGATCGTAAAGCTGGTTGTTGCGGTTTCGCTGGTAGGATGGTTCGGTGTTGCCATCAGTGTGACCGGGGCAACTGCCGCCGCAGCCCTTGCCAAGATGAGCGGCTGGACTGTGCCGCCTCTTGCAATCGGACTGCCAATGTCGATCGGGATCGCAGCTGTCACTCTTTATGGCGCGACTGGTCTTCAGCGTCTTGGCAATGTGCTGATCCCCGTCACTGCAGTGGTGCTGGTGATTTCGGTGATACTTGTCTTTCCCGATATGGACCGGGTCTGGGCCGCGCCCGCCAAGGGACCACTCGATTTTGCCAACTGTGTTGCGGCCGTGGTTGGAACGGTAATTGTCGGTGTGGTGATCCAGCCTGACTACGGGCGCTTCGTCCGCAGGCCAGCAGGGGCCGCACTGGGATCTGGCCTGTCGCTAGGCTTAGTATATCCACTGATCCTGACAGTTTCGGCCATCGCAACGCTGGCACTGGGCGCGGAGGAAGTGATCTCGGCCATGATCGTGCTGGGTTTTGGCCTGATAGCCGTTGTCGTGCTGCTACTCGGTGCCTGGATCGAGACTGCGGCCAGCATGTATTCAGCAAGTCTGTCCTTCGCCAATCAGATGCCCAAAGTGAGCTTTCAAGCCATAGTTGGGACGATCTGGCTGGCAGGTGTGCTGTTGGTCGTACTAGGTGCGGAAGCGGTGTTCATTCCGTTTCTGATGGCGCTGGGACTGGCATTGCCGCCGCTGGCCGGGATTCTCACGCTCTCGCATTTCATGACACGGCAGGCGGCAGGTGGACGCGCTTCGGCTCTCGCGGCCGCGAGCTGGGTCGCGGGAACGCTGGCCGGGCTGGCCACGACCAATGCCATGCTGACGCTTAGTGGCCTTCCCGTGATGGATTCGATTCTGGTGACGGGGGTGACTTATGCTGCCGGCAGACTGCTGATAGGTCAAATGGAGCCGGGTGGTAAGGTGGCGCAAACGAATTAGGGAAATTAGAGCCTCTATCTAACCAGGACAGGCCCTAGTCAGATTCGCTGGCGAGCGCTGCCGAGCAAGTCTCTCCATACTTCTTCGTTTTCGATCTTCGGGGTAAGCCACACACGGCCGACCAAAGCGTTTGCTTGTTCTTCGCTCCATCCCAGCCTGGCCATTGCATGGCAGGCAAAGAAGACAGTCACCCTGTAGTTTGCCTGGCAATGGACAAGCGTACGTTTGCCGGATGTTTCGAGCATGATTCGTTCGAATTGTTCAAGATACTCGAGCTTGGGGTCGTTCCACGGCACGGGTATATGGTAGTATTCGAAGCCAAGCGATCGGAGCAATTCCGCTTCCCCGGCCAGCGATGATTCCAGTCCGTCCGGTGCCAGATTTATGACGACCTCATAACCAGCCTCGCGGGCATCGCGAAACTGCACTTCGGTCGGTTGGCCGCAGGTAGCAATCTTTTCGTCAATGCGGATGAAATTGAACGCGTCTTCGATGGCGTACCGTTCTCCATGTCAGCCGTCTCCATCGCGGTGCTGGCTTGCTTCTGGCGTCAGAACGCCCGCTTCTCAACGATGTTGAGCCCATATCCACCAAGCGCAATCGGCGTGCGCTGCGAATTGGTAAGCAGGATCATGTCGTGAATTCCAAGCTCGGCAAGGATCTGGGCGCCAACGCCATAGTCGCGCAGTTCGGTAATGACCGGCAGTTTCTCGCCCGCGACGTAGCGCGTGATCTGGGAGAGGCTTTCCTGCGGATTGAGCAGCACAAGCACGCCATTCCCATTGCTGGCGATGGCCTCCATCGATTTTGCCAGGTTGCTCGAATGGTCGCTTTCCAGTCCAAGCGCATCGGTGAACACGCCCATCGCATGCATCCGCACCAATGTCGGCCTAGACAGGTCAATCTGTCCTTTGACCAAGGCCAGAGTTTCGGTGTCTATTGCGGTGTTGCGGAACGTGATGGCCGTCCATTCGCCGCCATGGCAGCTGTTGAAGCTGGCCTGCGCCACTCGTTCAATATTGTGGTTGTGGCGTCGGCGATAGGCGATCAGATCGCGGATCGTCCCTATTTTCAGGCCGTGGAACTGGGCGAAGGAGACAAGATCGTCGAGCCTGGCCATCGTCCCGTCTTCATTCATGATTTCGCAGATGACGCCCGAGGGATTTAGTCCGGCCAGGCGCGAAACATCTACCGCCGCTTCGGTATGACCTGCCCGCACCAGCACGCCGCCGGGCTTGGCCACGAGCGGAAAGACATGCCCGGGCGTAACTATGTCCCCGCGTCCCTTGGTGCCATCGATCGCCACAGAGATCGTTCGCGCACGATCACCGGCCGAGATACCGGTCGTCACGCCTTCGCGCGCCTCGATTGAGACTGTGAAAGCTGTCTCGTGGCGGGTGCCATTGCTGCGGCTCATCAAGTCGAGGCCAAGTTCACCTACCCGTTCCTTTGACAGGGCGAGGCAGATCAATCCCTTGCCATACATCGCCATGAAGTTGATTGCTGCTGGCGTCGCCATTTGCGCCGGGATGACGAGATCGCCTTCGTTTTCACGGTCTTCATCGTCGACAAGGATGAACATTCGCCCGTTCTTCGCTTCCTCGACAATCTCCTCGGTGGTCGAAATGAAGGCGTGGCTGGAGGTGCGGAACGGCGCAGTCATGGTATTCCTCTCGAGGCAATCGAGCTTGCTTATCTGTAGCGAGCGCTCCATTTTTATTATGCTTGCACTTACCCAAAGTCAAGAACTACGAGCGAAGCGCGACGGGAGAAACAAACAGAATTCGCAACCGTATCGAGCGCTGCAACTTTTCTTTGATCGGGCCTTCAACTATGCAGAAGCTGAGGGTAGTGCCTGGAGTTTGCAGAGACAAGATGGCGGGGGTGTTCCGCCAAGATGGACTGGAGTTACATGTGGCGGAATCGGAACCCAAAGATAAGAACAACGTCAAGGAGCGCATCGTTCGCGCTGCCGCAGAGCTGTTCATGGAACGCGGCTTTGCTGGCACCACTGTCCGCGAGATCGGCGAGCGGGCTGGCGTTGGCCAGAGCTCTCTTTACCATCATGCGCGTTCGAAGGGCCAGCTGCTCGCTGAACTCCATGCCACGCATGTGGGCGATCTTGTCGACATGCTCGAGGATGTGGTCCAATCACCGGACGCGCCGACCGTTCAGTTGCGTCGGCTGATCAAGGCGCTGGCGCTGATGGTGCATACACACCGCGCTGTCGTGACCGTCTATCTACGCGAATCCTATGCCCTGTCGGACGAGGCGCGTGCTCAGGTCGCAATGGAGCGCAAGAAGATCGACACCTATATCGAGCTGATTATCAGGCGGGGCCTTGATAGTGGCGAATTTCGGTCTGACCTCGATATCCAGTTAACGCGCCGGGCTATCCTGGGAATGGTGAACTGGACTTATCAGTGGTATCAGCCCAATGGCCCGCAGACGATAGATCAGATCGGCGAATTCTTTGCCGATTTCGCGGTTGCCGCTGTGACCAAGGATTGAGTGTCTGCATTTTGATTACCTAGAACCTGTCCTGTTTAGGTGCAGGCTCTAAACGGAGTATCCGCCGTCGAGCGCGATGCATTGGCCGGTTATGAAGCCAGCTTTCGTCGAGCACAAGAATAACGCCAGTTCGGCCACCTCCTCTGCTGTTGCAAAGCGTCGTAACGGGGCATTCATGCGCATGGCTTCGATAAATTCCGGCGTCAGTCGATCCTCGAGCCGCTTGAACAGGCCCGTATCGATTACGCCCAGTGCTATGCTGTTGGCACGGATGCCGTTGCGCCCTTCTTCACGCGCAACGCCGTTCATCAGCATTTCCACACCTGCCTTGGGTACCACGGAAAGGATGTCCTTGGGCGGGAACCGCTTGAGGCCCGCTGAAGACATGGCCAGGATTGATCCGCCCTCTTTGCGCAGGTGCGGAATCGCAGGCTTCAGTACGTTGAACGACCCCGTCAGGTCGCTGCTGATCGTCCTGTCCCATTCGTCGGGATCGATATCAGCGGTGTAGGTCATGCTTATATCAGCGCCCACAGAAAGTACGAGCGTGTGGATGCGGCCGAACTCACTGGCCACGCGATCGATCATCTCGCGGCAACCTGCTCGATCGGTCAGATCGATCTTCAAGGCGAGTGCACTGCGCCCGGCAATCTCGATTTCCCCGCGCAATTCCTGCGCGGCCTGCTCATTGCTGCGATAGGTGAAGGCTATGTCCGCACCGGCTTGTGCAAATGCCCGGCAAACCGCACTGCCGATGCCACCGCTGCCGCCAATCACGACGGCAACTCCCTGGGGAAAGATTGGACCTGTGCTCATCGGTCTCAATTGCTCCTGCCTGGCAATGGTTGCAGTCCGGCACTGCGAAGGCTGCCGAAGCATATCACCGCGCAAACGATATCAACCGCTGCGTTGACCAGAAAGGCGATGACGAACTGACCTTCCGCCGGGACGTCGGGCAACCCAGGAACGCTTTTCTGCGCGAGTATGACCGAATAGACGATCGGACCCACTGCCCCGGAGAGGGCGACGATCACACCGAGCGCGGAATTGGCCATTCCAGACTTGGCTGCGTCCACAGTCGTCTGTATTGAAGCGAAAAGACCCGAGTTGAGCAGTCCGATGCCTATTCCATAGATCGCGGCACCGACAAACAATTGCCATACCTCGGAATGAAAAAAGGCCACCCAAATAGCGCCGCAGCAATGGCCCAAGGCTCCGATTCCGCCTGCAAGTAGCGCGCCGCCGCGCGGGACCAGCCTTGATGTGATTGCCGTACCGATCATTCCCACAACTGCGTATGGCAGCATGATCAGGCCTGTCTCCAGAAGGCTCGCACCCGGCCCATAACCGCCGCCCTTGATCTGGGCGAACATAGGAAACAGCACTGAAAATGCCGATCCGCCCATGCCTAGCGTCAGGCCGCCGATCAGGGTGCGCCGGAACTGGTCGGAACGCAGCAGCGAGACATCGAGACTCGGAGTTGTCACCGTTGCCTCGCGCAAGGCCCAGATCACCGCGATCACAATGCCTGCGACAATCAGCCCGATTGTCTTGTAGTCCAGCCACCCCCACTGGCTTCCTTTGCTGACGGCAAAGAGGATGGCGATAACCCAGGTCAACAGCAAAACGACACTGACGATACCAAGCTTGCCTGAATCTGCTGCTGGCGCTTTCGGAAACACCCGGTAGACCGCCATCGCAACGGCGGCGCTGATGACGGCTGCGATGACAAAGAACTCTCGAAGCGTGATGTGTCCCTCAATGATTCCTCCGAGGAAGTAACCGACCCCCGAGCCGACCAGGATGGTTCCCATGGACAGGTGGACCGCGCGTCCGATCGAATCGCCCGGCAATGCACGGCGCAGGGCAGCGATGGCGACGGACGGGGAGACACCGCCAACGCCGATTCCGATCGCCCCGACAAGCAGCGCCGCGAAACTTCCGGTCGCTGCCAGGGCCAGCCCGACTGACAGCGCCGCCGGAAGCAAGGTCATCGTGAACCTGTCGCCAACCGTATCGGCCAGCCGTGGCACTATGGCGAGAGTCGCGGTACTGCCGAGAAGGAGCAAGGTGAATACCCACGACACTTCAACAACGCTCACGTTGTAGAGAGTGCGTAGTTCCGGCAGCAGTGGTCCGATCCCGGCGACGCACATGCCGCACCAGAATACCATCAATCTGGAGACATTGGTGATGCCTGCAATGCCGGCTGGCGATTCCGATCCAATTGTGTCCACCGGCATCTCATTCTTCTCCCGGCACTCTCTTTGACGAGATGTGCATGTTGATGTCAGGTCCTGGGACACTTCGAACCGTGGCAGTCCAAGCTAACCCAAAGCCCTTGCCAAAATTGCGAAAACAGGATCATCCGGGCCAGGTTGGCCGATCAGCATGACTTGACCATACCTTCTCTGGTTTTCAGCCGGATCAATGCGCAACAAGTCTCCGACGACGGTGCGTTCCACAATCCGCCACTCCGCATCCGCACCGGCCTGTCCGCCGCGCAATGCAAGATGGTCCAGATAGCGTATCCATCCTATCCAGCTGCGACCTGGCGTATCTTCGGTCTTTTCATGGGCGACTATCGCATAGGTTTCGGCGCCGACATGGTCGCTTCTGCCATCTTCCGGCCAGTCAATGATCGAAGTGCCCATGAAATGCATGGTCCGCGAATAGACGGTAAGATAATCCAGCACCCAAGGCACGAACCCGGCGATATCACCGTCGAAGTCGCCATAATGCATGAGGGCACCTGCGTGGAAGCACTTGCCGATCAGCGTGCCATCGCGCCGGTCGACACCTCGCGCATACCGGCCTATGACATCGCGGATCCGCCATTCCGCAACCATTCTATTCGTGGCTTCAATGGGCGCATTCATCGCCTGATCTGCTCCTGCGTCCAGCGTTAGGCCCTATTCGAAGGAATAGTCTTCGATCTTCGGAGTCGCCAGCATCTCGTAATAGACCTCAGCCCGATAAGGCATGTGGACCGTCGGCCGGTGGTGGTTGGGATCGATGTAATAACCACCGTCGTGATCGGCGACATGGCTCCAGATGAGCTTGTCAAACTCCTTGTCCAGGCCTTCGTTAAAGCGCTCGAATGCATCCTTGCGCACCTTGAGCGACTGAGCCCCCTTGTTGAGCGCGGTGATGATCAGTGTTGTGACATATCGCGCCCAGGCTTCGGTCCAGATGTGGAAGCCGCCAGAGCGGGGATGGCTGTTCGGAGCGCCATAGGTCGAGAAGAAGTTCGGGAAATCGGGATAGGACATACCGACATAGGAACGTGCGCCGTCCTTTTTCCAGGCTTCTTCGAATGTCGTGCCGCCTTCGCCTTCATAGCGGACGGGAAAAAAGAACTTGCCGATGTCGAACCCCGAACCGAGCACGATCGCGTCTAGATCGATCTGCGTGCCATTGGCGAGCTTGATGCCATCTTCGACAATTTCGCCGATCGGGTCTGTGACCAGTTCGACGTGGGGGCGACGGAGGTTCTTGTACCAGCCGGCATCAACGATAAGCCGCCGCGCAAGGGGGGGCATAGTGGGAATGCTCTTGAGGATCAGATCAGTGCGGCCCTCCAGCTGTTCCTCGATATAGAGAAGCAGATTTTCACGGAAGGCGGCGTTATGCTCCGATAGAGTGCCGTGCGTCTTCAGCCAGTCGAGATCGATTTCCTGGCCGTTCTGCACATTGAGCGCTGGCAGTTGAGCGCAATAGTTGTGCCACTTGCGGTAGTAGGGCAGTTCATCCATCAGCCAGTGCAACGCCGGCGAGACCTCAGTGTCGACGTCGACAAGCGGCGGAACGATCCATTGGGCGGTGCGCTGGAAACAGTAGAGCCTCTTGGCCCGGTCGGCGAGCCAGGGCATGAGTTGGGTGCCGCTGGATCCATTGCCGATCAGGGCGACGTTCTTGCCGGTCGGATCGAAGCTGTCATCCCAGGCGACCGTGTGCGGCTTCGGGCCGTTGAACTTGTCGAGCCCGGGAATGTTCGGGATTTGAGCATTGGCGAAGACGCCCAGCGCGTTTACGATGAAGTTCGAGGAATGTTTTGAGCCATCGCTGAGTTCGACATTCCATCGACCGCTTTTCGAGTCCCACCGAGCGCCCTTTACCGATGTCCCGAGCCGAGTGTTCTTGCGAAGGTCGTAGAGATCGGCGACATGGTTGGCATAGTCCATGATCTCCTGCTGTGAAGGATAGTAGCTCTTCCACTTGTAGTCGACAAAACGGTACTGGTAGACGTCGCCGGGGACATCAACCCGCAGCCGGGGATAGTGGTTGATTGTCCATGTTCCGCCAAACGAATCATGCGCCTCGACTATGGTGAATGGGATGCCCTGGTTTTGCAGGTATATCGCCATGCAAACGCCGGTATGACCCGCACCTACGATGGTGACGTGGAAATCGGCAGGAACTGATACGCCTGGCTGAAGGCTAACTGCGAGCGGTGCTGGCTGGCCGTTCAGTGCAAGGTTTTCGCGCAACAGACGAACCAAGTTGTCGGGGACAGGCTTGCCCTCGGCGTATTCCATCAACTCAAGTACGCGCGCCTCGTCTGGCTGGGTGGGAGGCTCTGACGGCAGACGGCTCAGATAGTCCGTTGCGATAGCTTTTAGACGGTCCCGGTAGTCGCGATCGACAACCTTCTGGAATACGCGGCCGTTGCGGATCGCAATGGTTTCCAGGGGCATGTTCGCCAGTTCAACATTGTCCGTAAGCTGGTACAGGGTGATCCTGAGCGCGTTCAGGTCGGCGGCCTCGAGCGCCTTTGCGATCATCTGTTGCCTGTCCTGCGCACTCTTCGCTGGCGCTGAGTCGAGTGCTGCGCTGTCGATCGTTGGAGATGCGCTTTCGCTGCTGTTCTGAGTCACAGTTGGTCTGGCCTTTTCATTCCTGGGGAGACAACCCTCCCGCGCGTTGAAGATTTGCGCGCTCCACGCACTTGCCTGGCGCGGTACCGCATTCCTTCTCCCCACTTCACTTACCCTCGGCTGCGCATCTCAAGTTGGAGCGCTCGCTCTACTGTGGTTCTCTAGGGCCTGTTTCATGGACTTGTCAAGTCGCCGAGACCCCACGCTTTGATCGCGAGGCTCGTCAGGATAGCCGGAATGCCCATTGGACACACCCGCGTTCACCCCTCTGCTTGACGCTAGGCATTCCCGGCGATAATTGAGATTGAAGCGAGCGCTACAGTTTTGTAGTTGAGCTCTTTCGGGCTCAGGGTAATCCCTGTTGTACTCGGGCTCATGGATGCAATCGAGGCAGCAACGACTGTAAGCCTCGCATGTTCGGGGAGTGGTAAAGTGACCCAAACAACCAGTATCGATTCGCGCGGCAAATCGCTACCGATCCTTGTCGGCCTCGCCGGTCTCTTGGAGCAGGCGGCAAGTGCGGCCCAGGCATTTGTCGGGGCGATCCGGCCTATGCTCCGCGAACAGATCGATGCTGCGCCGGACCGCCAGGCCGCCGACCGGCATCAGCATGTGTTGCATGGCTATGCTTGGTATGCGACCTATGCCGAAATGATGCGCGAAGTGGCCGATTGGGCGCGCAAGCTTGAGGAAACGGGTGAATTGGGCGCGATAGACGCCCTGCTCGCGCAGTTACTGTTCAGCGAATACTCCGGCCAGTTGCTTGGCGGTATTGCCATGAACCAGGGGGAGAGCATTCGCCCCAGGCAGTTGGGCGCGCAGGCAGAACAACTGGCTCTGCTCGATGTGCCGGCGATCCGGCAGTTAATCGCCGAAGGCGGGACACAGGAAGTCAAGTCGGCGATTGCCGGCATCATGGCGGATTCGATCGGCAGAGCGACACTGGAAAATTGTGGTCTGGATCCGATGTTCGACATGGTTCGCGACCAGTTCTTCGCCTTTGCCCAGCAAAAGGTCACGCCCCATGCCCACCGCTGGCATCTGGATGACGAACTTATTCCGATGCCCTTGGTCGACGAACTGAGTCAGTTGGGTGTGTTCGGCATGACCATTCCCGAGGCGCAAGGCGGCCTGGGATTGGGCAAGACTGCCATGTGTGTAGTGTCCGAAGAATTGTCGCGCGGCTGGATCGGCGTCGGATCGCTGGCAACCCGATCGGAAATCGCGGCCGAACTGATATTGTGCGGCGGCACAGACGAACAAAAGGCAGAGTGGTTGCCGCGCATTGCCAGCGGTGAAATCTTGCCGACCGCAGTATTCACCGAGCCTGATACCGGCTCCGACCTTGGCGCGCTACGCACTCGCGCGGTTCGCGATGGCGATGGGTGGTTGGTTACGGGCAACAAGACCTGGATCACCCACGCCGCGCGCGCCGATGTCATGACACTGTTGGTGCGCACGCTTCCCGATACGAAGAACCACAGCGGCCTCTCGATGCTGCTCGCACCCAAGCTCCGCGGCACAGTTGACGATCCGTTCCCAAGCCAGGGCATGAGCGGCGGCGAAATCGGCGTGATCGGCTATCGCGGCATGAAGGAATACGAAATTGCCTTCGACGGTTTCGCCGTGCCTGCGGCCAACCTTCTCGGCGGCACCGAAGGGCAGGGTTTCAAGCAGTTGATGGCAACCTTCGAAAGTGCCCGGATCCAGACGGCGGCTCGCGCCATCGGCGTTGCCCAGGCTTCGCTGGATGTTGGCCTCGATTATGCATTGGGGCGCAAGCAGTTCGGCAAGGCAATCTTCGAATTTCCGCGCGTATCGAACAAGCTCGTCATGATGGCGGCCGAAATCATGGGCGCCAGGCAGCTGACCTATTTCGCCGCTCGCCAGAAGGACGAGGGCAAGCGCTGCGACCTTGAAGCCGGCATGGCCAAGTTACTCGGAGCACGCGTGGCCTGGGCGGCTGCGGACAACGCCTTGCAGATCCACGGCGGTAACGGCTTCTCGCAGGAATATGTCATCAGCCGTCTGCTCGCCGATGCACGTATCCTCAACATCTTCGAGGGTGCGGGCGAAATTCAGGCGGAAGTTATCGCGCGGAGACTTTTGCAGCAGGCCAACTGACAATTGAAGCGCTCTCTCCATGACCGTTGTCTTGTTGGCGTTACGAGTCTAGCTCCTTCGCAGACGCTACGAGGGTTGTCGGGAGGAATGGAGAATGGTTGAAGTCAGATTGCTGGTCGATTGCAATCAATCCCTCGGTGAAGGCCCCCTTTGGGATGTTGCCGAGCAGCGGCTCTATTGGGTCGATACGGTAAACGGCGAAATCTGGCGCTGTGCGGCCGATGGTTCCGAGGTGCGGACCTGGAAAGTGCCGGGCGAAATCGGCTGCCTGGCGCTGCGCGAACAGGGCGGAGGCTTGCTTGCGCTCGATTCGGGACTGCACTTCTTCGACTTTGAAAGAGGCGAACTGCTTCAGTGCCTTGTCCACCCCGAACAGGGCAAGGAAGGCGTACGGTTCAACGACGGGAAGGTGGACAGGAATGGCCGCTTTGTTGTCGCATCGCTCGACCTGATGGCGTCGACTCCAGGTGCCCCGTGGCGCGGCCGGCTGTTCCGCTTCGATATCGACCACTCCTTGCACGAGATCGACGACGGATACTGGATTTCGAACGGGCCTTGCTGGAGCCCGGACGACAGGATTTTCTACCACACAGACAGCCGCGCCGATGCCATCTATGCCTTCGACTGGGATGCTACGAACGGTGTGCCCAGCAACAAGCGCGTTTTCGTCGATGTTGAAAAAGGCTCGTTGCCTGACGGGGCGACTGTGGATGAGCAAGGCTATCTCTGGTCGGCGGCCAATGGCGCGGAAAGCGGCAAGGGCGAATTGCGGCGCTATGCCCCCGACGGGTCGCTTGATCGGGTCGTGGCCATGCCTACACCGAAGATTACCAGCATCATGTTCGGCGGTCCTGACCTCGACATCGCCTATGTCACTACGATGAACTTCGACACCGGTATCCCCAAGACGCCATTGGACGGGAGGCTGCTCGCAGTTCACGGTCTCGGGGTTCGCGGGCTTCGCGAGCCGCGCTTTTGCGGCTGAGCACGGTCATAGAACGCTTGACGCCTTAGCTGCCTTGTGAAATGTACCAGTGGTACACAGCTAAGCCGAAGTGGTTGGATGCCAGCGCTCGCAGCCCGGATCGGCCGACAAGGAGACGACGATGTTGGCCGAAAAGCTCGGGCTGGCGCCCGACCGGGTGAAGCCGGAATTCCAGTCGATCCGCAATGCCGTTGCCGACCGCTTGCCCGGTTTGCCCCGGCGCGATGAACGTATTCGCGTCGATCTTGGCGAAGGCAGGCAATTCGTGATGGATCTCTCGGACGGAACCGTGCGCGACAATGTCTCACCTGGTCAGGTGCCGGAGGCTTCCTTCGCGACATCGCTGCGATTGATGGCGGGCTTTCTCAACGGAACGATGGAGCCACGTACCGCCTTGCTCTATGGTCGTATGCCGTTCACGGGCAAGTCCCAATTCGCGGTGCGCTGCCTCGATGAGCTTGCCGGAAAGCGATATCCCCGACGGGAGCATTTCACTGATGTTCCGTTTCCCGAGCCCACCACCGATCTTGATCTGCGCCGGGCGCAACTGCGTGAATATGGCTTCTGCATAACGAAGGATGCGCTCTCAAGGGAGCAGATCGAAGCGTTGCGCAAGCGGCTGGACGATCAGGCAGCAGCGGAACTCGCGGCTGAAGTGGCCTATCAGGATGGCGGCAAAGGCGCTGACAAGGCGGCGCGCGGCTTTCGCGGCGATGACGCCGAAGCGGATGAAGCCACGGAAGAGGCCATCGCCCCCAACCAGCGTATCTGGCTGCTCCACAACAAGGGAAAGGAATTCCTCGATCTGCTGGACAATCCCGTGATCGAGGATCTGGTCTGCGATTATCTTGAGGAGGATTTCCCATGGATCAGCAATTTCAGCGCCAACATCGTTCGCGAGCGCGCCGAACCGCAATTTTTGCATTCGGATCAGAACAGCGTTCAACCTCAGGTTCCCTTCGCGATCGGGGTGAACAATCTGTTCTGCATTGACGACTTCACCGAGGAGAACGGGGCGACGATATTGATACCGGGCAGCCACATCCCGGAACGCGGCCTGGCTCCGGACAATATCTATTCGACCGATGGCACATTCGCGGCCGTGGCGCCTGCGGGTTCATGCATTTCTATCGATCCGCGGGTATGGCACGCCTCCGGTCCGAGTAAGCCGGGTGCCCCGGTGCGCCGCGCCTGCATCCTCCTGATGTACCGCCCTTGGGCGAGGCAGCACAACAATGGCGTGCTCGCCGTTCCGCCCTCGGTCCTGAAGAAGCTGTCGGACAAGCACAAGACGATGCTGGGGTACAGAGTCACCAACGGTCTCGGATCAATCCAGACTGAGCCCGAAGGGTCAATGGTTGGCTGGGATCCGGACCGGATCATTGTCGAGATGCACGCAGATGCGAACTGACCGTTCCACAATCTGATGGCAACGGCTTGCACCATGCGCCGGATGCGGCGAAATCAAGGTTTGACGCAGCTTGCGCTGTTTCAGACGGAGCCCATGCAACATGACTATCGAAAAGCGCCTCGAAGTTCTTGAAGCAGAGCGGGAAATCAGGTCACTGTTCGTGCATTATTGCGAGCTCGCCGATTCCGGTCGGTCTGACCGGATTTCGACTGAATTCTATACGGAAGACATCACTGCAGACTATCACCATGCCATCATCCATGGCCGCGATGAAATCCACGAATTCTATGTGTCAGGCATGAAAGTTTTCGCCGAAACTGCGCATTCGCTGTCCAATCTAGTGATACACTCGTACGACGGAGAAGTGGCCGAGGCATCTTCGCTGCTGATTGCCTTCCACTGGCATGAAGCAACAGATAATGGCGCGTCAGGTTCGCCTGTGGATTTTGGCCTGGTCGTGCGTTCCGAGGATTGCCTCAGGCGCACAGCACAAGGTTGGCGCGTCACCAGGCGTTGCGCGCGCGCGCTCGGCCCGGCATTCAAACTCGACGGGGTGGACATTGGACTGCGCCGTGGGAATTAGACCCCGGAAACGGCCGGATACCTTCACGCCCGAAGCAATCGCCGAAGCCGCGCTGAGCGTGCTGCGCGAGGAAGGGCCGGAAGCACTGTCGCTCAGGCGCGTGGGCGAAGTCCTGGGAACTTCGCATGTCACCGTGCTGCGTCGCTGCGGAAGCTTCGATGGACTTCTCGATGTCTGCGCTGAACATATTGCCGCAAGCTTTCCCGAGGTTCCCAACCATCTTGAATGGTCCCTCTCGACCCGGACCTATTTCGAAGCTGCCTATGACATGTGGTCGCACCATGCCGACCTTATCATGTTGATGCGGGGAAGGGTGTGGCACGGGTTCAACATCACCAGTCGCTTTTATGAGCCCGCGATGCGCGGAATGGTCGAAGCAGGCATGCCCGTTTCCGAGGCGGCCGCTCTCTTTTCGATACTCTATCGTCAGACCATCGGTTCGATCGTCACCACGAAGGCAAACCAGTGGAGTCCTTGGGAAAGCCGGGAGGCGTTGTGGCGGCTGGGGCCCCACCAGTTCCCCACACTGGCGAGCGTCGAGCAGTTGACCGACATGCACGACGAACGCGCCTCCTATTGCGATGCTTTGAGGCGCCTGATCGAGGATTTCGGATTGAAGAGCATCGACCGCCAACAGCTCTAGGCTCTAGATGAGCAGTTTCCGGCGGATTGCTTCCAGTTGGCTCTCATCCAGTCCGAGTTCGCGGCGAAGGTATACGTCAACCGATCCGTATTTGCCCTCGATCGCAGCGAACGTCGCGCGCAGATATTCCGGATCCGATGCAAAGAGGGCATCGAGCGATTGCACCGGCAATTTCGCCATGGGGCCAAGCGCTGCAAGCTTCTCGCCGGAATAGATCTTGCGGTAATCAACCACTTTGTCTGACAGCGCATAATCCGCAAGAACCGTTTCGCGAGGAACGCCGAGAGCAGACAGTATCAATGCCGCGCCAACGCCGGTCCGATCCTTTCCCGCTGTGCAATTAAAGGCCAGCGGAACATCGCCCGTGGCCAGTTGCCTGAATATCTCCCGATATCCTGGAGCCTGATCGAAGGGCAGTTTGCGATAGACATCCGCCATAGACGCCTTCACTTCCTCAGGCTTCGTGTACTCGTTTGCGACGAGGGAATCGAGGTTGGCGCTACTCACCGCATAGTCCCGCGTCCAGTAGGCAATGGCTTGCGTCTGCGCCCACCTGTTTGGCTCAGACTTTCGTTCCGCGTTCGTGCGAAGGTCGCAGACCGACCTGATTCCCAGCCTGGCCAGATATCCGAAATCGGCCGCAGTCAAATTCGCGGGATTGCCTGACCGATAAAGCACCCCCCATCTGACTTGTTTGCCATCGACAGTCCTGTAACCGCCGAGATCCCGAAAATTCCGCCCACCTTCAAGCGGCAAAACCCGTTCGGCAGTCCAGACGCCATCGCCCCGGTCTGCCGCGACAAAGAAGTAGGGACGGGGAGCTGCGGCAAGGTCAAGGCTTGCCCGCCCGTCGCGATCGTTGTCGATCGCCAGGCGCCGGGCCGCAGCGGGCGCATAGGGCGCATTGGCAACATAGACATCAACCGGCGCGGATACTGGGGCATCCCAGACCAAGCTAAAGTCACCCGACACGCTGCGTGTTACCGAGGCCTGGGCCACTCGCTCGGCCTGTCCCTGGTTGCATGCTGCAAGCGCAGTCACTGCCAGCATGATGAAAGCGGTCTCCTTCAGCATTTCTCGGCCTCCTTGATCTCTGGCGAAATCAGCTACAATGCTTTCGGGCAGCTTTTGAATATACTCCGGTTGTCAACCGGGCAGATGTCAGCCGCCCTGCTTCAGTTTCGTCAATCTTTCCGCAACAATGGCGAGGATGCCAAGCCCGTGCAGGCTGGCTGCAAGAACCAGCACGGCCGCCGTTCCGCCAAGTCCGACCGCGAGCGAAGCCATGGCCGGGCCGCATGCGGCACCCAGCAATTGGGCCGTTCCGATGTGGATTGCCGAGCGCCGCGACGGGTCGACCGCGATAAGATAGGGCATGAGCATCGGCGTCGTGAACATCCACAGGAATGCGAAGACGGCAGCCCCCATCGTGAACATGTCCGAAGATTGTGCCCTCATCAGCACGACAAGCGTGACGATGCTGGCTGGCGAGACGCATAGCAGGGTGGCTAATGGGCGCAGTCTCCCCGCGATTGCGGTCATCAGTAATGCGGCAATCACCTTGCAGGTCAAGGCAGTCGAAATCGCCCGGTTGGTCGTTGCGGCATCGAAGCCGATTTGCTCGCCGTGCGATTTGAGGTAAACCCAGGTCGCGACGATTGCCGAAATCAGCGCGAAGACGGCAACCAGGCCGATGCAGCCGTGCAGTGTGGGCAAGACAGTAGGGCCTCGCCCGGGCAAAGGCTCGTAATCGCGCGGTATCGCTGTCGCAAGCAAACCGAGAGCGGCATATATTCCAGCAATGACCGTGAAGGTTCCCACGGATCCGTGGTGCGGAATAGCGCTTGCGGCGAACAGCGATGCCAGCGAGGCAATGGTCGCTGCCTGCACGGCAACATCAAAGGCCACCAGTCGACCCGGATTGGCGGTGCGGGTCAGGAATCCGACCCACATCCAATGCAGAATTCCTGCGCAAAGGCCGTGTGCAAAGCGTACAGCCATGATCTCCACTCCCGAAAGATGCGGAGTGACGAGGTTGAACAAGGCCGTGGCGATGGCAAGCTTGCAGGCCAGTGATCGAAGGCGATGCGGTTGCAGCTTCGCATTGGCAATCGTGATCGAGATCAGAGTGGCGAGCGCCTCAGCCATCGCAACCTGACCGATCTGTGGCAACGAAATCCGGCCCTCGCGTGCCAGTTGCGGCAGCAACAGTCCCTGCAGTGCGGGTATCATTCCTGCAACGACGCCTATCAGCAACATCGAAACGGTCGCCGCGATTCCGAAGCGCTGATAGCTCATACGCGATCTCTGTCGCCGCACAGGCTTGGCAAGCACCGGGCGGGCATTCGATCGCCGCCGGGGTTCCGCCGTCGGCATGGGGTTTGCACCGAAGTCGCGCAAATGTTATTCGGATTGACTTGGGAGACCATGGAAACGCGAGAAATCCGGCATTTGCTCGCCTTGGCGAAGCATCTGAACTTCACATTGGCCGCTGAAGAATTGGGCATTTCCCAATCGGCCTTGTCGAAGAGCATACAAGGCGTTGAAGACCGGCTCCAGTTGCGTTTGTTCGATCGGAATCGCGGCGGGGTCCGGATGACGGCGGTAGGCAGAGATCTTGTTTCCAGGGCGACACTGGTCGATGTCAAGATCCGCGATCTCGCCAAGTTCGCCGCAGAGGCTGCCAGAGGCTCAAGTGGCAAGGTGGCATTCGGCATAACGCCGATTCCGGCCAAAGCCTTGCTTGCTGACCTGCTGTCGCAGATGATTATCGATCGACCGCAACTCTCCTGCCGCGTTGTCGTCAGGACTGCCGACAACTTGTGCGAGGCGCTGGCAAATGAGGAAATCGAATTCTTTGTGAGCGCCGAACAAGTCTTTGCAATTGATGAAGCCATCGACCGAAGTATTCTGGGCCTGTTTCCGGCAGCGATCGTGGTTCGCCCCGGTCATCCATTGCTTGTCTGTCCGTCCGAGAGCCTTCCGGCATGTCTTTCTAAATATCCCTTGATTTTGACTGGCCCATTTCCCTTGACGAGTGCCAGTTCGAACAGCGACCTCATCAAGGACCATGGGGTCCATTATGCAATCGAGGGAGTTGGAACCATCGCCAAGGTTGTTGAGCAAAGCGATGCGTTCTGGCTGACCTCGCAATTCGCGGTCCGCGACGAAATTGCGCAAGGGCGGCTGAGCGTGCTGCCTTACAGTACGAAACTTCATCCCAATCGCGTCATGATTTACACTCTGGCGCACAGGGCGGTCTCTCCCGCTGCCCGCGAAGTCATCAAGGTAATAAGGCGGCAATTCGCCGCGTTGACGCAAGACGCAGGCCCCATCCCGGCCTGACTGGCGGGACGGGGGGCGACGCACTCCGAGGCTAGAACTTGAAACGGAGACCGCCGGTAAACCGACGACCAAGAACATCATAAGTGCCAGCCATTGTTGGCATGATGACTCCCGGAATGGTGTTGACTGGAATGATTGGCGCCTCGCGGTCGAACACGTTGTTCACAGTAAGGAATATCGAGCAGGTTCCGCCTGCAGTATTGAAGTCATAGCTTGCCGTCGCATCGAAGTAGGTCTGCGCCGGAATCTCATTGTCGACGTAAACCTGCCCCAGATTTTGCGGCGTGTCGCGCTTGGCGCCACCAATGGTCCGCGCTGCGACAAACAGGCCAATCCCGTTCCTGTCGTAGGCAATCGAGAACATGCTACGCCACTTTGCATAGTTTTCAGAGAGCGCCGAATTGGGCGCGCCGGCCGTGCCAGCCAGTTGTCGGATCGGCAGGCCACCGCCGGGGTTCACTTCATATTTGGTGAGCAGGGCGATATTGGCGCCGATCGTCCAAGGACCGCGACGGTAGGAAAGATCTATGTCAATCCCGCGAACGTTCAGCGTTCCGTAGTTGACCGGAAAGGCGAATACCGATGTTGGAAAATTGCCTGGAGACGTATCGGAATATGGCCCCGGTCTGACAATGTTTGCGCATAGGGGGTCTGTCCCATTGCTCCTGACGCAGACATCACGCGAGGTGGTTGTCGAGAGCGTGGTAATCGCGTCCTGGATATTGATATCGTAATAATCGACCGAGCCACTAAAGCCCGGGAGCCAGGATGGTTTGTAGACGGCACCGATGGCGGTTGTATCCGCATTTTCCGCTTTCAGATTGGGATTCCCACCTGAAATCTGTAGCGTCTGCCCGGTTAGGCCTGTGCGGCCAGTATCTGAGAATGTCACGAGCGCTTGTTGGCGACCGCCAAATGCCTCGAATAGCGAAGGTGCCCGGATGTCGCGCGATCGTGTCGCGCGCAGGCGGAGATCTTCGATGGGTTGCCAGCTGAGACCCGCCTTCCAGGTAATCTTGGAACCAAAAGTCGAATAGTCTGTGAAGCGCACTGCGCCATTGAGCTCAAGTTGCCGCGCGAAGGGCGCATTGCTGGCGAGCGGGACGGCAATTTCTCCAAAGAGTTCCTTTACCTGATACCGACCATTGGCAACGCCGACATTGGTGAACGAGAAGCGCTGCGTTGTCGCCACTCCGCGAATTCCGGTGTAATTGACTGGGACTGCCGGGTCGGAGTTCGAAGTCTGCACCAGGCTCTGCCAGCGTATGTCTCCACCCAGGCTGAGTGCTACCTGGCCTGCCCAGGTGCTGAATGGCGTGCCCGCAATATTGAATCCAACCTCATCGAGCTTGTTGACTGTGCGGTATTGCGAAACGCTGGTGATATAGTTGACCGCTGCAGCGCTGATCGATCCGGGTCCAATGAGGTTGAGTGGAACGCAACCGGGCAGGAGGCCGGGGCTGGTCAATGTGGTCCGGCACACGATATTGCCGGTTGCAGGATCGCGCACCGCATCGATAGCCCCGTAGAACTTCGTGTTTTCGGGGCTTCTCTGGTCCATGCGCAGTCTCGCTTCGCCGTGCGAATAGTACAAGTTCCAGCGCCAGTTGTCGCCGAACTTGCCGTCCAGCCCGGTCGCTACTGTCCAAGCCGTGTTGGAGAATTTCAAACGGCCGACGGGGATATCCAGCATGAAGCGAGAAACGCGAATGCTATCGGTTCCGGTTGCGGTCATCTGCGCCTGGATCGCTGCGGGCAGATATGGATTGCCCGAGAATATCCATAGCGCGCCGGGGCCAGCGCGATTATCATTTGCAGTGTTGGATTCGGTCTTGCTCTCAGAGTAGGAGCCCCGGATAAAACCGGTAATGTTGTCGCTGAAGTCGTAGCTTGCAAACAGGAATGCCTGATCGGTGCGCAGCGATGGAGCGATCGATGTATCGGGCGAGCCGGTCACGCCGTCGCCGCCAATGCGCACATTCGAAGTGCCGGTCGCCCCACCCACTTGCAATGGGGCGAATGTGGTCGCGGACAGGAAGTTTGTATTGAGCAGCGCCGCTCCCGCGGGGTTGTTTGCTCCGCTTACGTTAAGCACTGAAGTGACGATGCCGCCCGCTGTCACCGAGACGTTTTTCACATTGGCCTGGATATTGCGATAGGGATCTGCCGCCGTGCCTGTGCCTGCTAGGTAATACAGGTTGTTGAAATTGTCGGGAAACAGATATGGGCGATCCCTGTAGCTTTCGACACCTGTATTCTGATAGTGCTCGAACGAGCCCATGATGTGTCCGCGGCCTTCATCGAACGAAGTGCCACCTGCGATGGAAAGCTTGTAGTTTTTCGCGTCGCTATAGTCAGTCTGGCCATAACTGGCGCTTCCCTTGATGCCTTGGAATTTCCTGTCGAGAACAAAGTTCACGACACCGGAAACCGCATCCGCGCCGTATACGGCGGAAACACCGCCAGTCACCACTTCAACC
>Ga0075370_10000115_pt1 | contig 26175 bp, 27 predicted proteins | sample EndMethybrTD3035_FD_71398 | JGI IMG/M metagenome (GOLD analysis project Ga0075370, IMG submission 71398) | Populus endosphere microbial communities from Tennessee, USA - Endosphere MetaG P. TD hybrid TD303-5 | ecosystem: Host-associated > Plants > Roots > Endosphere | place: USA: Tennessee... | reverse complement strand
CCTGCCCATCATCCACGGCAACGACCGCGTCGAGTGGTTCTTCCAGATGACCGACGAGATCCACTGGGACTGCGGCGACAAGGTCAGCGGCAAGCCGATGGCGCGCGTGATCATGAAGGCGGGCGACATGGCGGCCATGCCGGCCTATTGCCGCCACCAGGGCTACAGCCCGAAGCGCTCGATGCTGCTCGTGTGGGAGAACGGCTCGCCGAACCTGGTGTACGAGATCGAGAAGGGCGAGAGCCCGGCGATTCCCGTCCAGTTCTGAAGCGGGGTTTCATCATGGACACCGCCGCCATCGAGCGGGCGGCCGGACTGACTCGGCCGATCCGCCACCAGCTCTTCATCGACGGGCGCTTCGTCGACGCCGAATCGGGCGAGACGATGCCCACGCTGAACCCGCACGACAACACGCCGATCGCGAACGTCGCGATGGCGGGCCGCGCCGATGTCGACAAGGCCGTCGCCGCGGCGACGCGCGCCTTCCCCGCATGGAGCCGCATGCCGGCGGCCGAGCGCGGGCGCGTGCTGCTCAAGCTCGCCGATCTCATCGAAGCCAACGCCGAAGACCTGGCCCGGCTCGAGTCGCTCGACACCGGGCACCCGCTGCGCGACTCGCGCGCGCTCGACGTGCCGCGCACTGCCGGCTGCTTTCGATACTTCGGCGGCATGGCCGACAAGTTCCAGGGCGAGACGATCCCGGTCGAGGCGGGCTTCCTGAACTACACGCTGCGCGAGCCGGTCGGCGTTGTCGGCCAGGTCGTGCCGTGGAACTTCCCGCTCATGTTCACGAGCTGGAAGATGGCGCCGGCACTCGCAGCCGGCAACACCATCGTGATGAAGCCGGCCGAGATCACGCCGCTCACCTCGCTTCGCATCGCCGAGCTGATGGCCGAGGCCGGCTTGCCCGATGGCGTGGTCAACATGGTGCCGGGGCTCGGCCACGTGGCCGGCCAGGCAATCGCCGAACACCCGGGCATCGCCAAGATCGCCTTCACCGGCAGCACCGCCACGGGCCGGCGCATCGTGCAGGCGAGTGCGGACAACCTGAAGAAGGTGCAGCTCGAGCTCGGCGGCAAGGGCCCGAACATCGTCTTCGCGGACGCCAACCTCGCGGCTGCCGTCAACGGCAGCGCGTGGGCCATCTTCCACAACCAGGGCCAGGCCTGCATCGCCGGCTCCAGGCTCGTGCTGCACGAGGACATCGCCGATGCCTTTCTCGACAAGTTCATCGCGCTGGCGCAGTCGATCCGTCTCGGCAACCCGCTCGACCCGGACACCGAGATGGGGCCGCTGACGAGCGCGCAGCACCGCGAGCGCGTGCTGGCGTACGTGGACGTCGCCAGAAGCGAAGGCGGCGAGGTGCTCGCCGGCGGCAAGTCGCCCTCGGGCGAACTGGCGCGCGGCTGCTACGTGGAGCCCACCGTCGTGCGTGCCAGGTCGCACCGCGACCGCGTGGCCCAGGAGGAAGTCTTCGGCCCCTTCGTGACCGTGCTTACCTTCAAGACCGACGAAGAAGCGCTGGCGATCGCCAACGGCACCGACTACGGCCTGGGCAGCGGCCTGTGGACACGCGAGCTGCAACGCGCCCACCGCGTGGCGCGCGAGCTGCACGCGGGCATGGTCTGGGTGAACAGCTACAAGCGCGTCAACCCGGGCTCGCCGTTCGGCGGCGTCGGCCAGAGCGGCTACGGGCGCGAGATGGGTTTCGACGCGATGCGCGAATACACCCAGGTCAAGAGCGTGTGGATCAACGTGGACGCGCAGATCCCGCCGCACTTCAAGAGGCCCTCGTGACGCCCTTCGTCTTCGAAGCGCGCCTGCCGCGCGTCGTGTTCGGTGCGGGCAGCCTCGCACGCCTGGGCGCCGAGATCGAGGCGATGGGTGCGCGGCGCGCGCTCGTGCTCTCGACGCCCGAGCAGGCCGCGAGCGCGCGGCGCATCGCCGAGATGCTGGGCGAGCGTGCGGCCGGCGTGTTCGCGGGTGCGGTGATGCACGTGCCGATCGAGAGCGCACGCGAGGCGCGCGCCGAAGCGCAACGCCTGGGCGCGGATTGCGCCGTGGCGATCGGCGGTGGCTCGACCACCGGCCTCGGCAAGGCGATTGCGCTCACCGTCGACGCCGGGCCGCCCCAAGGCGACGGTGCGCCCCCTTGGGGGGCAGACGCGCAGCGTCGTGGGGGCTCCATGTCTTCGGGTCTGCCCATCCTCGCGATCCCGACCACCTACGCAGGCAGCGAGATGACGCCGATCTACGGCATCACCGAGCGCGGCGAGAAGAAGACCGGCCGCGATGCGCGCGTGATGCCGAAGACAGTGATCTACGACCCCGAGCTCACCGTCACCCTGCCCGCGGGCTTGAGCGTCACGAGCGGGCTCAACGCGATCGCCCACGCCGCCGAGGGGCTGTACGCGCACGACGGCAACCCGATCGTCGGCCTGATGGCCGAGGACGGCATTCGCGCGCTCGCACGTGCGCTGCCCCTGATCCAGCGATCGCCCACCGATCTCGAGGCACGCAGCGACGCGCTCTACGGCGCCTGGCTGTGCGGCGTGGTGCTGGGCCAGGTGGCGATGGGCTTGCACCACAAGCTCTGCCACACATTGGGCGGCAGCTTCAACCTGCCGCATGCCGAGACGCACGCCGTCGTGCTGCCGCATGCACTGGCCTACAACGCAGAGGCCGCGCCGCGGGCGATGGCGGCGATCGCGCGTGCGCTCGACGACGCATCGGGCAACGCGCCGGCAGCGGTGCAGCGTCTTGCATTCACGCTCGGCGCGCCGACCTCGCTGAAGGCGCTCGGCATGCCTGCGCAGGGTCTCGACCGCGCCGCCGACCTGGCGGCGAAGACGCCCTACCCGAATCCGCGCGCGCTCGAACGTGGCGCGCTGCGGGCCCTGCTGCAGCGTGCGTACGACGGCGCAGCACCTTGATCGCTCACTCACCGACGCACAAACACAAGAGGAGACATTACATGGCACTCAATCGCCGCCAGTTGATCCAGGGCAGCACCGCATTCGCCTTCGGCAGTGCGACGCCGCTCCTGTGGGCCGCCGACTCCGTGAAGATCGGCTACGTCTCCCCGCAGACCGGCCCGCTCGCGCCGTTCGGCGAGGCCGACAAGTGGGTGATCGAGCAGATGAAGGCCGCGTTCAAGGACGGCCTGGTCATCGGCGGCAAGAAGCACGACGTGCAGATCGTGCTGAAGGACAGCCAGAGCAACCCGAACCGCGCCGGCGAAGTCGCCAACGACCTGATCCTGAAAGACAAGGTCGCGCTCGTGCTGACAGCCGGCACGCCCGAGACCGCGAACCCGGTCAGCGACGCATGCGAGCTGAACGAGGTGCCCTGCATCTCGAGCGTCGTGCCGTGGCAGCCCTGGTTCTTCGGCCGAAAGGGCGATCCGGCGAAGGGCTTCGCCTGGACCTATCACCTCTTCTGGGGCCTCGAAGACGTCATCGCCAACTTCACGAATGGCTGGAAGTCGGTCGCGACGAACAAGCAGGTCGGTGGGCTGTTTCCGAACGACGGCGACGGTAACGCGTGGGGCGACAAGGAACTCGGTTTCCCGAAGCCGTTGTCGGCGATGGGCTTCACGCTGCTCGATCCGGGCCGGTTCCAGAACGGCACGCAGGACTTCTCGGCCCAGATCGCCGCGTTCAAGAAGGGTGGCGTCGAGATCGTGACGGGTGTCGTGATTCCGCCCGACGCGAAGACCTTCCTCACGCAGGCGCGCCAGCAGGGGTTCAAGCCGAAGGTCATCACGCTCGGCAAGGCGCTGTTGTTCCCGGGCGCCATCGAAGCGCTCGGCGAACTGGGCGATGGTCTGAGCACGGAGGTGTGGTGGAGCCCGTCGCACCCGTTCGCGTCTTCGCTGACCAAGCAGAGTGCGAAGTCGCTTGCCGAGGCCTACGAGGCCGGCACGAAGAAGCAGTGGACGCAGCCGATCGGCTTTGCCCACGCGCTCTTCGAGGTGGCGGCCGATGCGCTGAAGCGCGCCAAGGGCACCGGCGCGAAGGACGTGCGCGACGCGGTGGTGGCCACACAGCTCGCCACAGTGGTCGGGCCGGTGAAGTGGGGTGGCGCGGGGCCGATGAAGAACGTCAGCAAGACGCCGCTGGTGCTCGGCCAGTGGGGCAAGGGCTCGAAGTACAGGAACGAGCTCGTGATCGTCAACAACCAGGCCGCGCCGTCGATCCCGACGGGTGGCGCACTGAAGCTCATCTGAGCTGACTCATGGCGCTGCTCAGCCTGCACGGCGTCAGCAAGTCCTACGGCGCGCTGAAGGTCACGAACGACATCTCGCTCGCCGTCGAGGCGGGCGAGACGCTCGGCATCCTCGGGCCGAACGGTGCTGGCAAGACGACGCTGTTCAACCTGATCTCGGGCGACGTACGCGGCGACGCCGGCCGCGTCGAATACGACGGGCGTGACGTGACGCGCTTCGCGCCGCACCGGCGCTGCCGAAGCGGCATCGGCCGCAGCTACCAGGTGCCGCAGCCCTTCGGTGCGATGACCGTGTTCGAGAACCTCGTGACCGCCGCGTGCTTCGGCGGCGGCGAGCCCGAACGCCAGGCCTGGAAGACCGCGTGTGCGGTGCTCGAGCAGACGGGGCTCGCCGCGCAGGCGAACCGGCCCGCGGCCTCGCTGCGCCTGCTGGACCGCAAGCGCCTCGAGCTGGCGCGTGCGCTCGCCACCAAGCCCAAGCTGCTGCTGCTCGACGAGATCGCCGGCGGGTTGACCGAGCACGAGGCGAGGGAGCTCGTGGGCGAGCTCGCGCGCATCAAGGCCTCCGGCGTCACGATGGTCTGGATCGAACACGTCGTGCACGCGCTGCTGGCACTGGCCGATCGTCTGTTCGTCATCAACTTCGGCGCGAAGCTCGCCGAGGGGGAGCCTCAGTCGGTGATGACCAACCCAGATGTACAGCGCGTCTACATGGGCCTGGAGGCCGTGGCATGACCGCGTTGATCGAGACGCGCGGCCTCGAAGCCTTCTACGGCGATGCGCAGGCGCTCTTCGGCATCGACTTCACGCTGGCCGAAGGCGAACTGCTCGCGATCATCGGCGCCAACGGCGCCGGCAAGAGCACGTTCCTGAAGTCGCTGACGGGCCTCGTGAAGGTCGAGCCCGCCATGGTGCGCTGGCAAGGCCTTGCGATCGGCGGCCGGGCGCCGGGCGCGATCGTGCGCCTCGGCCTCGCGCTGGTGCCCGAGGGGCGGCGCCTGTTCCCGAGCCTGTCGGTCGAAGAAAACCTCTTGATGGGTGCGTTCGCCGAACGGCCGGGGCCGTGGAACCTGAAGCGCTTGTATGCGCTGTTCCCGATCCTGGCCGAGAAGCGCAAGCTGCCGGGCACGTCGCTCTCCGGAGGCCAGCAGCAGATGGTGGCGATCGGGCGCGCGCTGATGAGCAACCCGAAGGTGCTGCTGTGCGACGAGCTCTCGCTCGGCCTCGCGCCCATCGTCATCAAGGAGATCTACGACGCGATGCCGGCGATCGTCGGCGAAGGCATGAGCGTCGTCATCGTCGAGCAGGACATCGGCCTCGCGCAGCGTGTCTCGCAGCGCGTGGTCTGCCTGCAAGAAGGCCGCGTCTCGCTCGAAGGCCGACCGGGCGAGCTGACGCGCGAGCAGATCGCCGCGGCGTATTTCGGCCTTGAAGAGAGCAATTGAGGTGAAACCAACCATCCCGTTCGGGCTGAGCTTGTCGAAGCCCTCGTCGAACACGCACCAACCCTTCGACACGGACCTTCGACAAGCTCAGTGCCTGCTCAGGGCGAACGGGGTGGGGAGCTTGCCATGATCGACACCTTGCTCCAGGGCTTGCTGCTCGGCGGCCTGTACTGCCTGTTCGCACTCGGCCAGTCGCTGATGTTCGGCGTGATGCGCCTCACGAACACCGCGCAAGGCGACTTCATCGTGCTCGGCGCGTTTGCCGCAGTGGCCAGTGCCGGGCTGGTGGCTTGGCATCCGGCGCTGATCGGGCTGGCGCTCCTGCCGATCGCATTCGCCTTCGGCTACGCGCTGCAACGCTACGTGCTCAACGGCACGCTCGGGCGCGACCCGCTGCCGTCGCTGGTGGTCACCTTCGGGCTCGCGATCGTGATCCAGAACGGGCTGCAGCAGCTCTTCTCGGCCGACCCGCGCTCGCTGGCCACCGGCACGCTCGCAACCGAGAGCCTGAGCTTCGGCCCGTTGACCGCCGGCGTGCTGCCGCTCGTGATCTTCGGCATGGCGGCCGCATGCACCTTGGCGCTGCAATGGCTGTTCGGCCACACACGCATCGGCCGCGCATTTCGCGCCGTCTCGGACGACCGCGAGACCGCCGAGCTGATGGGGCTGGACGCGCGCAAGGTGTACGCGCTCGCAACGGCCATTGCCTTCGTCACGATCGCGATCGCCGGCGTGCTGCAGGCGATGCGCACGACCATCGCGCCGAGCGACGGGCCGCTGCTGCTGCTGTTCGCCTTCGAGGCCGTGATCATCGGCGGCATGGGTTCGTTCTGGGGCACGTTCTGCGGCGCGATGCTGCTGGGCGTGACGCAGCAGATCGGCTTTCGCATCGACCCCGGCTGGGGCATCTGGATCGGCCACATCGTGTTCCTGATCGTGCTGGTCGTGCGCCCGCAGGGGCTGTTTCCGAAGACACGAGGTTGACCACCATGAGCGCGATCTCGCCTTCGACGACGATGTCATCTGCCATGCCGGACGCAGCACCCGCGAGCGAGCCGACCGTCGTGCGCAGCACGGTGCTCAGCCAGGTCACGCTTGGCGTGGCGCTCGTGCTGGTCGGCGTGGCGGCCAGCCTGCCGTTCTGGGGCGAGTCGAGCTGGATGCGCGAGTTCGTCGAGATCGCGTGCTACTTCATCTTCGCGTCGATGTGGAACCTGCTCGCCGGCTATGGCGGCATGGTCTCGATCGGCCAGCAGGCCTTCTTCGGCATCGGCGGCTACGCGATGCTCGCGCTCGGCAACTTCGTCGGCATCAATCCCTTCGTCGCAATTCCGATCGCTGCGCTGGCGGCTGGCATCGTCGCGGTGCCGGTGTCGCAGGTTGCGTTCCGGCTGTCGGGGGGCTACTTCGCAATCGGCAGCTGGGTCATCGCGGAGGTCTTCCGCCTGGGCATCGCCAACGTCTCGGCAGTGGGCGGCGGCTCGGGCACGAGCCTCACCGCGCTGCGCGGCATCGACAAGGCAACGCGCGAGAGCACCACCTACTGGGTCGCGCTCGCCTGCGTGGTGGCCTGCGTCGCGCTTGTCTATCTCTTCCTGCGCAGCAAGCAGGGGCTCGCGCTGCTGGCGATCCGCGACAACGAGGTCGCTGCCGAGTCGCAAGGCATCGCGGTGAAGAAGATGAAGCTCGCGGTCTACGTTGTTGCGGCAACCGGCGCGGGGCTGGCCGGCGCGCTGTACTTCGTGGGCAATCTGCGCATCTCGCCCGACGCGGCCTTCAGCGTCAACTGGACGGCTTTCGCGGTCTTCATGGTGGTGGTCGGCGGCATCGGCCGTATCGAGGGGCCCATCATCGGCGCGCTCGTGTTCTGGGCCCTGAACAAGTTCTTCAGCGACTACGGCACCTGGTACCTGCTGGGGCTCGGGCTGCTGGCGATCGTCGTCACGCTGTTCTTCCGCCAGGGGCTCGCGGGCTTCGTGCAGCAACGCTGGGGTTGGGTGGCGTTTCCGACCCAACGCACGTTGAAGGATTGAAGCATGCGCAACATCGACGAACACACCATCACCACGGCCGTGCTGCAGCGGCTGGAAGACTGCAACGATGCGCGCCTGAAGGAAGTGCTGGGTGCGCTGGTGCAACACCTGCACGACTTCGTTCGCGAGGTGAAGCTGACCGAAGCGGAGTGGAAGCTCGGCATCGACTTCCTCACCGAGACCGGCCAGATGTGCGACGCGCAGCGCCAGGAGTTCATCCTGCTCTCCGACACGCTCGGCGTCTCGATGCTGACGGTGGCGCTGAATCACGCCAAGCCTGCGGGCGCGACGGAAGCCACCGTGTTCGGTCCGTTTCACACCGACGACGCACCGGCGCTGCCGCAGCATGCCGACATCGCCGGCGACGCACCCGGCAGGCCGCTGTTCGTGACGGCGCATGTCCAGGGCCTGGACGGCAAGCCGATCGCGGGCGCCGTGGTCGACGTGTGGCAGGCCGACGAGGAGGGCCTGTACGACGTGCAGCGCCCCGAACTCGGTGCGACGCGCCGCGCGCGCGGCGTACTGCGCACCGACGCCCAGGGCGCGGTGCACTTTCGCAGCATCGTGCCGACCGCGTATCCGGTGCCGACCGACGGGCCGGTGGGCCGGATGCTGGTTGCGAGCGGGCGCCATCCGTGGCGCCCTGCGCACGTGCACTTCATGATCAGCGCGCCGGGCTACCAGACGCTGATCACGCACCTCTTCAAGTCGCCCGATCCCTACCTGGATTCGGACGTCGTGTTCGGCGTGCGCTCGTCGCTGATCGGCCGCTTCGTCGAGCACGCCGAGGGCAGGGCGCCGGACGGTTCGCGCATGACGTCTTCGTTCACGACTCTGGAGCACACCTTCGTGCTCGACCACGCGGCATGAGCGAGACATTGCACTTCGCGGTGTGGGCTACCGACCGCCCAGGCACGGCGGCCGAGCGCGCGCGCGTCCGCGACGCGCACCGCGCGCGCCTGCGCGAAGGCGCGCCCGGCGGATTGAAAGTGGTGCTCGGCGGCCCCACCACCGACGAATCAGGCGCGATGAACGGAAGTCTGCTCGTCGTCCAAGCGAGCGATATCAGCGCCGTGCGCGAGTTCATCGCGGGTGATCCCTACGTGGTCAGCGGTGTCTACGACACCGTGGAGGTCAGGCCCTGGCGTTGGGGCCTGGGGCGGGTCGCGTGACACGCAGCCTCGTTCGGTGGTCGACACAGAATGATGTATGATGCTCATCATGCGAAGTACGGCACCCAAGGCAAGAGCGGCGGCGAAAGAAGCCTCGCACGACCGCATCGTGTCGGCGGCCGCGCGGGCGATCCGTCGCAGTGGCTACGACGGCACCGGAGTTGCGGAGATCATGAAGGAGGCTGGCCTGACGCATGGCGCCTTCTATGCTCATTTCGCCTCACGCGAGGACATGCTGGCGGAAGCTGCGGGCCGGGCGTGTGCTGAATCCGCGGCCGCGGCTGCAAACGCAGTCGCCGGCGCGCCGCTCGGGAAGGCGCTGGAGGCCATGCTCAGCGCCTATCTCTCGAAGGTTCACGCGGAGAACGCGGAGACAGGATGTCCGCTGGCTGCGCTGGGATCGGACACTCCCCGCCAGGCTCCCCAAGTGCGCCGCGTGACCACGCGGCACGTCAAGGAAATGATCGATCTGCTCGCCCGCCAGTCACCCGAGTGGGGCCGACCAGAGGCCCACGAGCAGGCACTCGTGACCATCGCCACGATGGTCGGCGCGTTGCTGCTGGCTCGTGCGGTCGACGAGCCCGCCCTGTCGGACCGCCTGCGCGAGGCTGCGCTGAAGCGGCTGCTTCCCACCCGCAGCTGAACAGATGCGATGAACCTCGCCTCCTCGTTCGTCCTTGGACATGATGATCATCATGCGAGATTGATGTCGACGAAGTGCAAAGCCCAAACGCTGACGGAGAAACGTGATGGACATGAAGAACAAGGTTGCCCTCGTCACGGGGGCTTCCTCAGGCATAGGTCAGGCAACTGCCCAGTGGCTCGCGACGGCCGGCTACAAGGTGTACGGCACCAGCAGACGCGCGAGCAACACGGACTGGCGATCTTTCGAGATGCTGGAGCTGGACGTCACCCGGGACGAATCGGTCGCAGCGGCTGTTCAAACCGTGATGCAACGCGAGGGCCGCTTCGATCTCCTCGTCAACAACGCCGGCCTCGGGATTGCTCCTGCCGCAGCTGAAGAAAGCTCGATCGATCAGGTCCGATCGATCTTCGACACCAACTTCTTCGGGATGGTGCGGGTGACGCGCGCCGTCGTGCCGCACATGCGGCGCCAACGCAGCGGGCGCATCGTCAACATCGGCTCGGTGCTGGGTTTTCTTCCGCTGCCCTACATGGCGCTGTACTCCGCCACGAAGCATGCGGTCGCGGGCTATTCGGAAGCACTGGACCATGAACTGCGCACGATGGGCATTCGCGTATCGGTGGTCGAGCCCTCGTACATCAGTTCGCCCTTCGATGCGAACTCGATGAAGCCCGATGCACCCATCGATGTGTATCGCGACATTCGAGCAGGCGTGGAGAAGCGGGTGAAGGAAGTGCTGGTGGGCGCGGACGGACCCGACGTGGTGGCCAAGGTTGTCCTGGAGGCGGCCACGGCCGCTCGTCCGAAGATTCGCTACGCCCCCGGCCTTGCCAGCCGCATGCGGATGCTGCGCAGGTTTGCGCCCGCCAGCTTGCTCGACGCGGGAGTCCGCAAGGACCTGCGTCTCGAATGAGGAAGAGAACCATGAAAGCATTTCTCCTCGAGCGCTATGGCGCTGCGGGAAAGGGAGCAGGGCGCGCCTTGCGGTTGGCAGACGTGCCGAGTCCGCAACTGCGCGACGATGAGGTCCTGGTCCAGGTCCATGCCGCCGGCGTCAACCTGCTGGACTCCAAGATCCGGGACGGCGCGTTCAAGCTCATCCTGCCCTATCGCCTGCCGCTCATCCTGGGCCACGACGTGGCAGGCACGGTGGTCAAGGTCGGAGCGCGCGTGCAGCAGTTCAAGGCGGGCGATGAGGTCTACGCACGGACGGATGATTTTCGGATCGGCACGTTCGCTGAACTCGTTCCCGTGAAGGAGGCGTCCCTCGCGCTCAAGCCCAAGGGCCTCACGATGGAAGAAGCCGCTTCCATTCCCCTGGTGGCCTTGACCGCCTGGCAGGTACTGGTCGCGAAGGCCAATCTGCAGCCGGGGCAGAAGGTCTTCATTCAGGCTGGTTCGGGCGGCGTGGGCACCTTTGCCATTCAACTGGCCAAGCATCTGGGCGCAACGGTCGCCACGACGACGAGTGCCGCAAATGTCGACCTCGTGAAGAGCCTGGGTGCAGACGTCGTCGTCGACTACAGGACGCAGGACTTCGAGGATGTCCTGCGTGACTACGACGTGGTACTGAACAGCCAGGACGGCAAGACGCTCGACAAGTCGCTTCGTGTGCTCAAGAGCGGCGGGAAACTGATCTCCATCTCCGGGCCGCCAGATCCCGAATTCGGCAAGGACAGCGGCGCGCCCTGGTTCGTGAAACTGGTCATGCGGATGTTGAGTTCAGGCGTGCGACGAAAGGCGAAGCGTCGAGGCGTGAGCTTCTCGTTCCTCTTCATGAAGGCGAACGGGAGCCAATTGCGCGAGATCACCCCGCTCCTGGATGCTGGCGTCATCCGGCCCGTAGTGGACCGGGTCTTCCCATTCGAGTCGACCAACCAGGCCATGGCCTACGTCGAAGCGGGCCGCGCGAAAGGCAAGGTCGTCGTCAAGGTGAGATAGACAGAGCATCGAGCAGGGGCGAACACCGCCGTTCGCGGACACCGAACCGCAGTCCGTCGCCCGCGGCTGGCAACCGGCACCGGCTCGTGTACAGAATCCGCCGCTGTCGCCGGGGCCGAACATCCGGCGCCGATTCGGGAGGCAAGCCGCGATGAAGATGCTGCTCGTACTACTGCTGCTCGCGCCCGCGCTATCGATGGCGGCAGGCAGCCTCGACGCGCTCGAGGTCGCGCCAGGCTCGCCGCGCTGGGACCTGCAGGGAAACGCCAAGGCCACCGTCTACCGCGGCCGCAAGTGCCTGCAGCTCGATGGCGGCGCCGCATCGCTGAAGGAGTTCGAGCTGTCGGACGGCGTCGTCGACGTCGATGTCGCCACGCCGGCCGCGCGCGGCTTCTTCGGCATCCAGTTTCGGCTCGACAACGATGGCGCGAATGGCGAGTTCGTCTACCTGCGCCAGCACAAGTCCGGGATGCTCGATGCGATGCAATACACGCCGGTGCTCAACACCGGTCTGAATTGGCAGCTCTACAGCGGGCCCGGATTCACGGGCCGGGTCGACATTCCGCGCGATGCATGGTTCCATCTGCGGCTCGTCGTGGCCGGAGCACAAGCGCGCCTGTACGTGAAGGACATGAACCAGCCGGCGCTCGTGATGGGCGACCTCAAGAGCGGCCTGCGCAAAGGGCAGCTCGCCTTGTACGTGCTGACGGGTACGACCTGCTTTGCAAACTTCGCGGTCCGCGCCACGCCTGATGTCGCATGGGAACGGCGGCTCCCGCCGATGCCGCCGGGCACGCTGACGAACTGGGCGATCTCTCCCGCGTTCGACGCACTCGCGCGCCGTCCGGAGCAGCCGCTGACGTCGGCTGATATCGCCGCGATGAGCTGGCAGGACGTGACGGCCGAAGCGCCGGGCATCGTGCCCATCAACAGGTATCGCGAGAGCCCGCACCCGAGGGTCAGCTTCGCGAACGACTTCGCCAGGCGCCTGGAGCCGCAGCCGGGCATGAAGCTCGTCTATGCGCGCACGAGCATCAGCGCCGAGCGCGACCAGCTGAGAAAGCTCTCCATCGGCTACAGCGACGACGTCAGCGTGTTCCTGAACGGGCAGATCCTGTACCGCGGCCGTAGCGCACAAAACTTTCGCGACCCGGCGTTCCTCGGCATCGTGGACCCGGAGAACGACGCCGTCTACCTGCCGCTCAAGAAGGGCAGCAACGAGCTTGTGCTCGCGGTAAGTGAGCTTGGCGGCGGCTGGGGGTTCATCTGCCGTCTGGCGGATGCGGACAACTGATCCATCGTGAGGCTCGGCGTCGTCGCGGTGCGGCACCAGCGGATCGCCGTGTCGGACAAGGCCTGCATCAAGTGACGTGATCGGCCTGCGATGCGCCCGTCGCGCATCGGTCAGCATCGCGCCATGTCCAGGACCCCTGCGATGTCGTCGACGGGAGAGTTTGGAACGCGCACCAGCGCGTTCTATCGGCGCGTTCTCGAAACGCTGCAGCAGCGCCATGTCGAATTTCTGGTCGGAGGCAGCTTCGCCTTCTATCGGCACACCGGCATCGAACGCCCGACCAAGGACATCGACGTCTTTCTTCGCCGCGCCGACCTCCCGTTCGCGCTCGAATCGCTGCGCGAGGCCGGCGTCGAGACCGACATCGCCTATCCGCACTGGCTCGCCAAGGCGCGAAGCGCAGGGGCAGCCGTCGACCTGATCTTCAGCAGCGGCAACGGCGTGAGCGCCGTCGACGACGGCTGGTTCACCTCCGCGCCGAAGGCGACAGTGCTCGGGATGACGGTCAAGATTTCGCCGGTCGAGGAACTCGTGTGGTCGAAGGCTTTCGTGATGGAACGCGAGCGCTTCGACGGTGCCGACATCGTTCACCTGATCGCGGCTCAGGGCAGGCGAATCGATTGGGATCACCTGCTCGCGCGCTTTGGATCGAACGGGCGCGTGCTGCTGGCCCACATCGTTCTTTTCGGCTTCGTCTATCCAGACAGGCGTCACGTCGTGCCGGCCCACGTGGTCGAACGGCTCATTGCCGACCTGCGCCGCGAAGACGATGAGCCTGCGTTGCCACCGGCTGCCTGCCAAGGCACCTTGCTTTCGCGTGAGCAATACCTGTTCGACATCGAACAGTGCGGTGCATTGGACGCACGGGTCGCGCCTCTCGGGTCGATGAGCCCGCAGGAGGTGGCGCTGTGGACGAACGCGATCCCGCGCGCCAGACGCGTGGGCCTTCGGCGTGCACGCAGCCGCCGCAAGGCAGGCATGGATGTCTCCGAGCAGAAGGGAGATGCGAATGACGTCGAAGGAATGGGTCAGGTTTGCGGCGGTCGGTGACATCCACTGCACGCACGACTCGGCGGGCAAGTTCCGTGGCTTCTTTGCGCAGGCGGCCGAAGCGGCCGACGCACTGCTGCTGTGTGGTGATCTGACGGACTTCGGTCTGCCCGACGAGGCCAAGGTGCTGGCCGACGAACTGGCCGTCGTGGGCAAGCCCATCGTGGCGGTGCTGGGCAACCACGACTTCGAGTCGAACCAGCAGGACGAGGTGCGCCGCATCCTGGGCGCAGCGGGAGTGCGCGTACTGGACGGCGAGGCCTGCGAGATCGAGGGCGTCGGCATCGCGGGTGCCAAGGGCTTCGCCGGCGGCTTCGGGCGCGCCGCGCTCGGGGCCTGGGGTGAGCCCGCGATCAAGCGGTTCGTCGACGAAGCGATCCAGGAGGCTCTCAAGCTCGAGGCAGCGCTCGCCAAGCTGCGCACCCACCGAAGGATCGCTGTGCTGCACTACGCGCCGATTCGCGCGACGGTGGTTGGCGAACCGCCCGAAATCTTCGCGTTCCTGGGTACGAGCCGCCTCGAGGACCCGTTCCTACGGCATCCGGTCGACGTGATCGTTCACGGCCATGCACACCGAGGCACCCTCGAGGGCGCCACGACCAACGGCATCCCCGTCTACAACGTCGCGATGCCGCTCCTGAAGCGCAGCCAGCCTGAACAGCCGCCGTTTCGGATCGTCACGATGGCGCGACAACCCGCGGACGATCAGATCGGGGGCGGATCGACTTCTCGCAACGGATGACGGTGCTTGCCGACGGCTTCGATGAAAGTCGCGATCCCTTCGTCGACACCGTCGATGCCGGCGATCACGCCTGGATCGGGGTCACCTGATGGCAAGGTGAGTGGCACCCCGGCCAGAGACAGGAGTGCCTCTGATGCTCCGAGCGCAAGGATCGTCTTGCAATGCCGGTATTGGTTCACCACGAACTCCATCGCCTGCCCCAGTTGGCCCAGGCGTTCGTTGCCGGCCTCCCCATCCACCAGGACCATCGCATCGAAGAGCACCGGCGGCGAGTTCTCGAGCGATCCGTCGGCCTGCAGGTCCACTCCGTCAGCCGTTTCGACACGACCCAGTCTCGGCGCGATGACCTTGGGCACGGCGCCGGCTTCCAGCAAGGCCGCTTGAACGGCGGTCACGCTCGAGCCGATGACACCTGCAGCCACGAGGATCGCGATCTTGCGCGTGCGAATGCCGCCGTCTCCGGGCCGAGCCATCAGCGAAAGCGGCGCAGAGAGTGCGACTTCCGGATGGGTGTTGGCCGGCATCGCGCGCGGCATGGCGGGAGGAAGCTGCATGCCGAGTCCGGCCGCCACGGCACCGGCGAGATCGCTCGACACGTTCGCCAGCGAGGACAGCATGCGCTCGCGGATCGCCGGAACCGTCAGCTTGCTGAGCTCGAAACGGAATCCGCCGATGATGTGCGCCTTCTCCACGTCGGTCTGGCTGTCGAAGAACAGCGTGGCCTGCGTGTAGTGATCGGCAAACTTCTCGGGCTTGCCGCGAACCTTGTCTTCCTTCATCTGCTCGGGGAACGACACGAAGCCGGTCTTGGCGCCTGCCTGAAAGGGGCATCCGCCGCCGAGCGAGTTCGGTTCGTATGCAACGCGTCCGCGATGGATTGCCTGCCGGTGCATGCCGTCGCGTTGATTGTTGGCAACGGGTGCGATCGGTGAATTGATCGGGATCTCGTGGAAGTTGGCACCGCCCAGGCGCGTGATCTGCGTGTCAACGTACGAATGGATCCGGCCCGCCAGCAGCGGATCGTTGCTGAAATCGATCCCTGGTACGACATGCGCGGTGCAGTACGCCACCTGCTCGGTCTCGGCGAAGAAGTTGTCGGGATTGCGATTGAGCACCATGCGCCCGACCGGGGTCAGCGCAACCAGCTCTTCGGGGATGAGCTTGGTTGCATCGAGCACATCGAAGCTGAACGACTCGGCTTGCTCCTCGGTGAACATCTGGAACGAGAGCTCCCACTCCGGATACTCGCCCGCCTCGATCGCCTCCCACAGGTCGCGGCGATGGAAGTCGGGATCGGCACCGGCGATCTTGACCGCCTCGTCCCAGACGAGCGAGTGCGTGCCGAGTTTAGGCGCCCAATGGAACTTGACGAAGGTGGAATCGCCTTCGCTGTTGATCAGGCGAAACGTATGCACACCGAAGCCCTGCATCATGCGAAGGCTGCGCGGAATGGCACGGTCCGACATGACCCACATCAGCATGTGGGTCGACTCCGGCATCAGCGAGACGAAGTCCCAGAACGTGTCATGTGCCGACGCAGCCTGCGGGATCGCGTTATGAGGCTCAGGCTTGACGGCATGCACCAGATCCGGGAACTTCATCGCGTCCTGGATGAAGAAGACTGGGATGTTGTTGCCCACCAGATCCCAGTTCCCTTCGTCGGTATAGAACTTGACCGCGAAGCCGCGCACATCGCGAGCCGTGTCGACCGATCCTCGCTCGCCGGCGACAGTCGAGAAACGCACGAACACCGGCGTGCGCTTGCCGGCTGCGGCGAACGGCGCTGCTTTCGTGACGCGCGCCATCGACTCGTAAGCCTCGAAGTAGCCATGCGCCGCCGACCCCCGCGCGTGAACGATGCGCTCCGGGATGCGCTCGTGGTCGAAGTGCGTGATCTTCTCGCGCAGCACGAAGTCCTCGAGCAGGGTGGGCCCGCGCAGCCCGGCCTTGAGCGAGTTCTGGTTGTCGGAGATCGCCACGCCCTGGTTGGTGGTCAGCACCTGTCCGGAGCCGTCGGCGCGCACGCGATCCAATGTTCCGATCGTGGCATTCAAGCCCGGTGTGGCGCTTCCTCCCGTCTTTTGCGAGTCGTTTCGTTCGGAAAGCGTGCTGGCTGACACGGCAGGAGTGGCGGGTGTCGCTCTCGCGCCTTCGGGCGGCCGGGTTGCATCGTGCGGCGCGTATTCCGCGCTCTTTCCCCGATTGAAGGGCATCGCGGCGACCAGATCGTTGGTCTGGACCGCCTGCTCGGCCTGAGGGTCGCCATCGGTGTTCCGGTCTGGCTTGGAAGGGCGGCTCGACGTGCTCTTGGCAGCGGCCTTGGCGGGGGCGGACGACTTGGCGGAGGGGGGCGGTTTCTTCATGGAATCCTCAAAGGTGATAGATGACGCTTGCGCGTCATGAGCGGGTGAACGACGCTCGAGCACCAGCGCCCCGGGCGTCTTGGAGTCCGAGTCGACTCCCACTCAGCTCAGCTCAACTCACCCCTGCACCCAGCAGTTCTTCCTTGCGGGCCAGCATCTCATCGCGCAGGGCCACCAGGTCCAGGCGCGTGCCCTGGACCTTCGGGAACATCTCGTTCTGCTCCTCCTTGACGTGATGCTTCACGTACTCGGACATGACCTTGACCTTCGCGTCGTATTCCTCGCCGTCCGGATCGGCGCCCTCGACCTGGGCGATCAGGTCCTTGATCGATGCGTGCTCGACCACGGCCTCCGGCACGAGCTCCTTGTCCTTGAGCGCGGCCTTGACGGCGGGGTAGAAGATCTCTTCCTCGAGCTCTGCGTGGACGGTGAGCTCTTCGCAGATCTGGGCGACCAAGGCCTTCTTCTTTGCGCTCGATCGGGACGTCTCGAACTCCTCGAAGAGCTCGCTGACCTTCTTGTGGTCAGCCCTCAGCAGGGCTACGGCGTCTTTCGGGGGGCGGGTGGTTGCCATGGGTCATCTCCTAAAGGTGGAATGGGACCCAGACATGGTGCGAGGGCGCGCCCGCTGCGGTGATCAGCTTGACGCGCGTTCCGAGGTAGGACTTGATCGGGTCGGCGAATGTCTTTCTACATGTCGCCGACCGAGCCCTTACTACTTCGCCGGTGCGCTGGCGCCGGCACGCGGGCCGTGCGGGCGGAAGTCGGGCCTGCCGGCCATCGTTCCGTTGTGAGAGACGCACTTGCCGGTGCGCTCGTGGCCCTTGCGGCCGACCCAGGTCACCGCGGTTCCTTCGGCCTTGCCGCTGCAAGCCGCGACAGCTGCCGGCGATGGGCCGCGATGCATGCCGCCGCGCGGTGCGCTGGCACCAGCAGCGGGCGGGTCGACCGCGAACGCGGCGCTGGAGAACGCGATGGCGGCCAGTGCGCCGGCGATCGAAAGGGTGTGAGCACGCATGGGGTCGTCCTTCAGAGCGTAGCCGCGAACATCGCGGAGGTGCTCACCCAACGGCGTCGCGCAGCGCGTGGAAGACGAGCTTTGCCAAGCTTTACCCTCGGCTCGCGCCTAGGTTCAACCCAACGTCGTGCGCCTCGCCGTCCGGACGTGGCGCGGCGTATGCTCAAGCAACCTTTTCACATGAAAGGCAGTTCGATGAGTTCGGCAGACACGCCAGCACGCCACATCCGGCTGACCTCGCACCCGGGCCAGGGCGCCGTCGGAGCGCCGACGATCAGCTGGGGCGCCGAGGACGCCCTCGAGCGCGGCCCCATCGTCGGCACCACGACCAGCCGCCACCAGCGCAACGTGGTGGGCACGCACAGCGGCAGCTACGGCATCTACCGCGCGCTGGCGGTGGCGGCGGGCAGCCTGGTGCGCGGGCACCGTGCCGACCTGACCAACACCTCGCCGACCGACCTCATCGGTCCGTATCCGCAATGGGGCGACCCGGACAAGATCGTCTCGCTCGATCCGTGGGGCGCTTCGGTGGCTGACGTGTTCGCCGATTACATCGCCCAGGGCTACGACATCCGCCCGACGATCGCGGTGACCAAGGCGCACGTGCACCTGCCCGAGATCAAGCAGGCGATCGCTTTCCAGCGCCTGAAGCCGGACGGCCGCATCCTGCTCGACGATGCGTCGGCGGTGGTGACCAAGGTCGCGCTCGAGCCCGTGTGGTGGATCGAAGGCGTGGCCAGGCGCTTCAAGGTCAGCGAAGGGGAGTTGCGCCGCGCGCTGTTCGAGGAGACCGGCGGCATGTACCCCGAGCTCGTGACGCGCAGCGACATCGGCATCTTCCTGCCGCCGATCGGCGGGCAGACGCTCTACATCTTCGGCAACCCGCGCGACCTGGCCGACCCGAACGTCACGCTCACCGCACGCGTGCACGACGAGTGCAACGGCTCCGACGTGTTCGGCTCCGACATCTGCACCTGCCGTCCCTACCTGACGCACGCGATCGAGGAGTGCATCCAGGGTGCGCAGCAAGGCGGCGTCGGACTGATCGCGTACAGCCGCAAGGAAGGCCGGGCGCTCGGCGAGGTCACGAAGTTCCTGGTCTACAACGCGCGCAAGCGCCAGGAGGGCGGAGATCGCGCCGACAAGTATTTCCTGCGAACCGAATGTGTAGCCGGTGTGCCCGACATGCGCTTCCAGGAGCTGATGCCCGACGTGCTGCATTGGCTTGGCATCCGCAAGATCCATCGGCTGGTCAGCATGAGCAACGACAAGTACGACGCGATCACCGGCAGCGGCATCGAGGTCGGCGAGCGCGTGAAGATTCCGGATGCGCTGGTGCCGGCCGATGCGCGCGTGGAGATAGAGGCCAAGATCGCTGCCGGTTACTTCACCGACGGAACGGTCATGACCGAGGAGGCGCTCGCCGAAGTGAAGGGGCGTGGGCTTGTCTGACGCTGTCGCGACACTGCGCGACGCCCAGACGATTCGCGAGCGCTGCAACAACGTCTTCGAGGCGGTTGCCGCGGGTTCATCGGCCCATTTCTCGCTCCATATGGAAAGGCTCGCGCCTGTGGCCGACCGCGTGGCGGCACTTGCGCGCCAGCGCTTCGCCGACGGGCGCATCCCGTACCACAGCCGCTGGCGGCATTTCGAAGCGGGCGGCGTGAACCGGGCCGCCGAGCTAGACGCGGCGCTGGCCGGGCGCAGCGAGGCCGAGCGTGCGCGCGCGCGGATCGACCTCGCGCTCGTGAGCGTGCTGCTCGATGCCGGCGCAGGCGCCGACTGGTCGTTCGAGGAGGGCCCCGGCGGGCAGCGCTTCGCGCGATCGGAGGGGCTCGGGGTGGCGAGCTTTCGCGCGTTCATGGCGGGCCGCTTCTCGTCGGACCCGCGCGAGCCGTGCCGCGTCGATGCCGATGCACTCGCGGCCATGGACGCCGCGGCACTGGCCGAGATGTTCCAGGTTGGCTCCGACAACCCGCTCGTCGGCCTCGACGGGCGCGCTGCGCTGTTGCGCCGGCTTGGTTCGGTACTGCACGAGCAAGCGGGACCATCCGGCTCGCCAGCGCGGCCCGGGCAGCTCTTCGATCGGCTGACGCGTGATGGCGCGCGCCGCGTTGATGCCGCGCAGATCCTTCGCAGCCTGCTCGATGCGTTCAGCACGATCTGGCCTAGCGGCCAGGTGTTCGAGGGCACGCCGGTCGGCGACGCCTGGCCTCACCCGCTGGCCGGCGGTTCAGGCCCGAGTGCCGGCTGGGTGCCGTTCCACAAGCTCAGCCAGTGGCTGAGCTATTCGCTGATCGAACCTTTCGAGTGGGCCGGCATCGAGGTCGAGGGTCTCGACGCGTTGACCGGACTGCCCGAGTACCGCAACGGCGGGCTGCTGCTGGATGCCGGCGTGATCGTGCCGCGCGACGTCGTGTCCGCGGCTCGCCGCTACACGCCGGCCGACCCGTGGGTGATCGAATGGCGGGCGCTGACGGTCGCGCTGCTCGATCGCGTCGCGCCGCTCGTTCGCGAGCGGCTCGGGGTGAGCGCGCAGCAGATGCCGCTCGCATGCGTGCTCGAAGCGGGCACCTGGCTTGCAGGGCGACAGATCGCCGCCGAGCGCCGTGCCGGCGGCGGGCCGCCGGTCCAGATCGAGAGCGATGGCACCGTCTTCTGAGGTTCGGTCTTCCGAGTTGCAAGGCAGCACACACATGAACCCACCCGCAGTCCATCACATCACCCACCCGCTGATCCAGCACAAGCTCACGCTCATGCGCGAGAAGACGCGCAGCACGAACAGCTTTCGGCGCCTGCTCGGCGAGATCAGCATGCTGATGGCCTATGAAGTGACGCGCGACATGGCGACCCAGATGATCGAGATCGAGACGCCGCTCGAACGCATGCAGAGCCCCGTGATCGATGGCAAGAAGACGGTGTTCGTCTCGATCATGCGAGCGGGCGCCGGGTTTCTCGACGGCATGCTCAACGTCGTGCCGGGCGCGCGCATCGGCCATATCGGGCTGTACCGAGACCCGAAGACGCTGGTCGCTGTCGAGTACTACTTCAAGATGCCGGCCGACATGCATGAGCGCGATGCGATCGTGCTCGATCCGATGCTCGCGACCGGCAATTCGGCCGTTGCCGCCGTCGAGCGGCTGAAGGAGACGGGGCCGAAGTCGATCCGCTTCGTCTGCCTGCTGGCAGCGCCTGAGGGGCTGCGGAACTTCCACGCGAACCACCCCGACGTGCCCGTGTACACGGCGGCGATCGACCGCCAGCTCAACGAGCACGGCTACATCGTGCCCGGGCTCGGCGACGCGGGCGACCGGCTGTTCGGTACGAAGTAGCGCCCCAGGCGTTGCGTGGCCCATACGTCACGCGTGTGACGCAGGGCCGAAGCGACGTGTCGTTCCGTGCATTGGGTCACGCGCGCAGCACCCGGCGCACCCCTGGCTCGGGGGGACGGGCGAAGGCCCTCGCTGCGGTGTGACATAACGCCGCACGCGGCCGCGGCAGGCTCTCTACATTGCAGGTGTCGAACGGACACACTGCAACGGAGTCAACCATGAGCACACTGGTCTGGACACTCGTCATCGCCGTCGCCCTTGTCGCGCAGGCCCTCGCCATGCGCGTTGCCCATCGGCGTGCGCTCGCGCGCCAGCATGTGAAGCATCAACAGCATCAGCAGACGCTCAATGGACAGTTCGAGCAGACGCGCAAGCAGATCAGCCAGTTGCAGAGCGACCTCGCGACGGCGCGTCGCGAGCTTCGGCAAGTGAGCAAGAAGAGCACGGCCGCACCGGTTCAGCGCGACGCGGTGGCCGCGCGTCAATCGCTGGAACGCGAGATCGACGCCGGCGCCGCGCGCCGCCCGCTGCCCATAGACGGCTTTGCCGAAACGCAGCCCTCGCTCGAAGTCACTCAGTACGGCAGCCTGCTGATCCAGTAAGCGCCGCTTTCTGCCAAAGGGGGCGATAAAGGGGGCGATCGGCGCCCCTGGTTCGCTCCTTGCTCTTCTTTGCGCGGCCGACTCGCCATACACTGCGTGGCGTTTTTCGTTGCCACGAAAGGAGAAGCGAGATGTTCGGACTCACCACTCTTGGCGCGATTCACACCGCCATCAGTCTTGTCGCACTGGCCGCGGGCATCATGGCCTTCGTGCGCGACAAAGAGATCGATGGCCGCACGAGCCTCGGCCAGACGTACCTCTGGGCAACCGTGCTCACCTGCCTCACGGGCTTCGGAATCTTCCAGCACGGCGGCTTCGGCAAGCCGCACGCGCTGGGCGTGATCACGCTGCTGGTGGTCGCGGTCGCGGCCGTTGCCGTCAGGACCTCGCTGTTCGGCAGCGCGTCTCGCTACGTCGAGGTGATCAGCTGCACGATGACCTTCTTCTTCCACCTCGTTCCCGGCATCACCGAGACCTTCACGCGGCTTCCGGCGGGCGCGCCGCTCTTCTCGAACCCGGACGACCCGGCGCTGCAGCGCACGATCGGCGTCGTGTTCGTGCTGGTGCTGATGGGCATCGCCTTGCAGGTGCGCCGGCTGCGCAGCGCACGCGCCGCCAGCGCGCCTCTCGCCCAGGCCGGCTGAGTGCGACCGCACGCCCCGCTGGCTGCCTACTATGGCAGCGATGACGAGCACCGGGCCTACCTGCGCCGGATCTTCGACGACACAGCATCCGACTACGACCGGATCGAGCGTGTGCTCGCCTTCGGATCGGGCGCATGGTATCGCCGCGCGGCCTTGCGGCGCGCCGGCCTTGCGAGCGCCGCGCAGGTGCTCGACGTGGGCATCGGCACGGGGCTGGTGGCACGGGAGGCGCTCGCGCTGATCGGTCCGCAAGGGCGGCTGGTCGGCGTCGATCCGAGCCCTGGAATGATGAGCGAGGTCTCGCTGCCGGGCGTCGAGCTGATCTGCGGGCGTGCCGAGGCCCTTCCGCGCGAGACGGCCAGCAGCGATTTCGTGAGCATGGGCTATGCGCTGCGCCACATCGACGATGTCGGCGCGGCGTTCGCCGAGTTTCATCGTGTGCTGCGCCCGGGCGGGCGGCTGCTGGTGCTCGAGATCAGCAAGCCGGCCGGCCGCGTGGGGACGGCGCTGCTGAAGACCTACATGCGCGCCGTGGTGCCGACGATCGCGAGGATGGTCGCGCGCCGGCGTGACACCGCCGAGCTGTGGCGCTACTACTGGGACACGATCGAGGCGTGCATCGCGCCCGAGCAGGTGCTGGGCTCATTGCGCGCCGCCGGCTTTGTCTCGGTGAGCCGGCACGTGGAGCTCGGCATCTTCTCCGAGTACACGGCCGTGAAGGCGGACTGAGGTACCCCGGTCCTACAGGCCGAGCCAGGTGCCGACGGCCAGCAGCGCTGCTTCGTCGTAGCGCTCGAAGCCGGCGTACTTGGACGCTTCCAGCTTCTTCTTGCCTTCGTCCGTCGAGTCGAGGCTGGTGAGGTAGTCGCGCACCTTGTCGACTTGTTCAGGCGTCAGGTTGGGGCTCGCGATGATGTGCTTGATCGGCACAGGCCTGGATTGCAGCAGGACCTTGCCGCCCTGGCCCTGCCAGTTCTTCACGACGCTGTTCGCGGCGGTTGCGCCGGCGCTGGTCAGGTTGTTCTCGACAGCAAACGGAATCGCGTCCTGGTAGCGCATGTAGCTGATCGACATGCTCTTCGGGTCGACGTTCGCGTCGCGCAGCGTCGCGCGCACCATCCACGCCGTGATCGAGTCTTCGTCGGGAACGCCGAGGCGCAGGCCCTTCAGCTCACCGAGCGACTTGAGAGGGGAGTCCTTCTTGATGAGAAAGCTCGCGCGGTACTGCTGGAAGCCCTTGGTCACCGCGACCAGCTTGTAGTGCGTGTCCTTGATCGCGACGATCGACAGGTGCGCCGGGTGCACCATCGCGATGTCGTACTGCTTCGCGGCGAGGCCCTTGCGCAACGTGGGGTAGTCGGCGATCGGCTCGACGGTGACGGGCTGCTTCAGGATCTTCGACAGATCGCTCGCGATCGCGGCGTAGCGGCCGCGGATTTCCTCGTTCGGAACCCGGTACGAGACGCCTTCGTTGATCGCGAAGACGATCGCGTTGGCCCAGCTGGTGGACAGCAGCAGCAGTGCGGCGATGGAGGTACGAAGAATCATCTGGAAGCTCCCACGGTCGGCGCAGGATCGTAGGCCCGGGCTGCGCCGGAAATACATGATGGCGGTCAAGCTTTCGCCCCATCCGCGCCCCATTCCGTGTCGTTGTTGACAGAAGCCGCGATTCCCTTTGGAACGCGATCTTGAACCCGCTCTTGACCCTGCCTCAGCCGCCCTCGAAACGCCGGCGCGCCAGCGCGGCCCCAGCGCCCAGCGCGCGCAGCTTGGCTTCGGCAACTTCGCGCCGCATCGGCGCGAGACCGCAGTTCGTGCAGGCGATCAGGTGCTCGCGCGGCACGAACTGCAGCGCGCGGCCGATCGTGTCGGCCACTTCCTCGGCTGTCTCGATCGCATCGCTCGCCACGTCGATCACGCCCACCATGACGTCCTTGCCTTTCAGCAAGGCCATCAGCTCCGGCGGAACGTGCGAGTGGATGCACTCGAGGCTGACCTGGTCGATCGAGCTCGCTGCAAGCGCCGGGAAGACCTTCTCGTACTGTCGCCACTCCTGGCCCAGCGTTTCCTTCCAGTCGAGGTTGGCGCGTATGCCGTAGCCGTAGCAGATGTGCACGGCCGTCGTGCAGCTCAACCCTTGCGCCGCGCGCTCGAGCGCGCGCACGCCCCAGCTGGCAGCGTCGTCCATGTAGACGTTGAACGCCGGCTCGTCGAACTGCACGACGTCGACACCATCGGCTTGCAGCGCCAGCGCTTCGATGTTGAGCAGCTCCGCGAACGCCATCGCGAGCTTCTCGCGGTCGCCGTAGAAGCGGTCGGCAACGGTATCGACGATCGTCATCGGGCCGGGCAGGGTGAACTTGATCTTGCGCGTGGTGTTCGCACGAAGAAAGCGTGCTTCGCTCGCGTGCACCCGCCCGGTGAGCGCGAGCGACGCCACCACCTGCGGCACCATTGCCTTGTAGCGGTCGTTGCGGATGCCCATCTCGACCTTGTGATCGAAGTCGATGCCCGCGACCTTCTCGAGAAACCCGTGCACGAAATGCTGCCGCGACTGCTCGCCATCGCCGATCACGTCGAGGCCGGCGTCTTCCTGGGTCTTGATCCACAGGAGCGTCGCGTCGAGCTTGGCCTGCGCGAGTTCGGCACCGGAAGACTTCCATTGAGGCCAGAGCTTTTCAGTCTCGGCCAGCCATGCGGGTTTGGGCAGGCTGCCGGCGATCGCGGTGTCGAACATTTCAGTGGCTCCTCTTCGTGACGACGATCGAGCGAGCCGAGGGCGTTGGGTGGCCGGCTCCGCTCATGTCCCCCGAGATGGGCTGCGCCCGCAGGCCGACGCCGGGGGACATGAGCGGAGCAGAATGCCCCGCCGTCCTGACCCCGGCCGAGCCTGCGCGCGCGAGGTTCATCAGCCCAGCTCGGTCTGCCGCTCGATCACGCGCGAGACGATGCCGTATTCGATGGCCTCGGCAGCGCTCATCCAGAAGTCGCGTTCCATGTCTTTCGCGACGGTCTCGAACGGGCGGCCGGTCTGCTTCGCGATGACGCGGCCGATGCGTTCGCGCGTGCGCAGGATCTCCTTGGCCTGGATCGCGATGTCGGTGGCCTGGCCACCGGCGCCGCCCGCCGGCTGGTGAATCATGAAGCGCGTGTTCGGCAGGCAGAAGCGGCGCTCCTTGGGTGGCGCGAGGAAGATGTGCGTGCCGGCGCTGGCGACCCAACCGGTGCCCACCGTCGTGACGGGCGCGCGCACGAACCCGATCATGTCGTGGATCGCATCGCCCGATTCGACGTGACCGCCGGGCGAGGAGATCAGCATCGTGATCGGCGCGTCCGACTCGGTAGCGAGCGCGATCAGCCGCTGGCAGGTTGCATTGGCGACTGTGTGCGTGATCTCGCCGAACACGAGCACGAAGCGCGACTTGAACGACAGCGATTCTTCGATGCGCGAGGCGCGCTCCTTGCTGGCGGGGGAATCTTGGGGTGTTTCGAGGCGTGAGGTCACTGTGAGCTCCTGGGACAAGCCGCAAGGATAAGGCGCCTCAGCTGCGTCGCGCGCGCGATGTGCCGAAGACCATGGCCACCGCCACGACGCCGATCGCGCCGCCGGCGATGGTGGCGGAGGTGCCGATGCGCTCGGCCGCCGCGCCCGCGAGCGTGACGCCG
>Ga0075370_10000113_pt1 | contig 26281 bp, 27 predicted proteins | sample EndMethybrTD3035_FD_71398 | JGI IMG/M metagenome (GOLD analysis project Ga0075370, IMG submission 71398) | Populus endosphere microbial communities from Tennessee, USA - Endosphere MetaG P. TD hybrid TD303-5 | ecosystem: Host-associated > Plants > Roots > Endosphere | place: USA: Tennessee... | reverse complement strand
GATCTTGACGCCGGCGGCGATCAGCTCGTCGTAGTAGGAGCGCGCCGCGGCGCTCACGATCAGCGAGTCGCTGCGCCGCGGCACCAGGAGGCGCACGTCCACGCCGCGCAGTGCCGCGCTGGTCAGCGCCATCAGCGCCGGCTCGCCGGGCACGAAGTAAGGCGTGGTGAGCCAGGCCCGATACGAGGCCGAGTGGATGGCCGCGACATGCATCCGGTGGATGGCTTCGAGGGCGCTGTCGGGCCCGCTGGTGACGATCTGCACCGGTATCTCGCCCGCGCCCTCATTGCCGGGCAGGCGAGGCAACAGCATGTCGAGGGTCTTGTCGATGCGGCCGGGGTCCTCGCCGGTCGCGTAGGTCCAGTCCTCGAGGAAAGTGGTCTGCAGCCAGCGCACCGCGCTGCCCTCGATGCGCAGGTGGGCGTCGTGGTAGGCGTCGGGCCGGATGCGACGGTCTTCCTCGTCGGTGATGTTGACGCCGCCGGTGAAGCCGACGCGTCCGTCGCACACCACGATCTTGCGGTGGGTGCGGTAGTTGGTCACGGGCCGCAGCCGCCGGCCGATGCGGGTGTCGTGAAACAGCGCCACCTCGATGCCGGCCTCGAGCATGGGCGCCATGAAGCGGCGCCCGACGCGCTTGGAGCCCAGCGCATCGAGCAGCAGGCGCACGGTGACGCCTTCGCGCGCCCGCTCGATCAACAGGTCGCGCAACGCCGTGCCCGTCTGGTCGGGCTCGAAGATGTAGTACTCGAGATGGATGTGGTCGCGTGCCTCGCGGATCGCCTCGAAAATGGCGTCGAAGGTGCGGGCGCCGCCGGAAAGCAGCTCGGCGGCCGTGGCGCTCGACACCGGCAGCCCGCAGGCCGCCGTGCCGAGCGCGGCCATCTGGCGCAGCGCGGGCGGCGCCCGCTCGGCCGCCTCGCGCAGGCTCGCCAGGTCGGCCGGCGCCTGGGCGATGGCGCGGCTGCGCAGGCGCTTGAGGCGCTGCTTCTTCAGCCGCTGTGGCCCGAGGAAGTAGTAGACGATGAATCCCGCGAAAGGCAGCAGAGCCAGCGAGAGGATCCAGCTCATCGTCGAGACCGGCGCGCGCTTCTGCATCACGATCCAGACGGAAAGCACTGCGATGTAGCCGCTCCACGCGAGGGAGAGGCCGGTCTTCCATTCGTGGCTGAGCTCGGGGAGGATCAAAGGCGAAGAGGAGTTTCGTGCAAGAAAAAGGCCGGTAGCGCGAATGCTACCGGCCTTGGGACTGGCGTCGCCCAGGATCGCAGATCAGCCCGTGGCGGCCTCTTCGGCCTCGGGCTTGGCGCGCCCTTCCTTCTTCGGCAGGGGCTGGATGTCGAGCTGCACCTCTTCCTTGTCGTCGAGGTCCACCGTGAGGCGCCCGCCTTCCTGCAGGCGTCCGAACAGCAGCTCGTCGGCCAGTGCGCGGCGGATCGTGTCCTGGATCAGGCGCTGCATCGGACGCGCGCCCATCAGCGGATCGAAGCCCTTCTTCGCCAGGTGCTTGCGCAGCGTATCGGTGAAGGTGACGTCGACCTTCTTCTCGGCCAGTTGGGTTTCGAGCTGCAGCAGGAACTTGTCGACGACGCGCAGGATGATCTGCTCGTCCAGCGACTTGAAGCTCACGATCGCGTCCAGGCGGTTGCGGAACTCCGGCGTGAACAGGCGCTTGATATCGCCCATTTCGTCGCCCGCCTGGCGCGGGTTGGTGAAGCCGATGGTCGCCTTGTTCATGGTCTCGGCGCCCGCATTGGTGGTCATCACGATGATCACGTTGCGGAAGTCGGCCTTGCGCCCGTTGTTGTCCGTCAGCGTGCCGTGGTCCATCACCTGCAGCAGCACATTGAAGATGTCCGGGTGCGCCTTCTCGATTTCGTCGAGCAGCAGCACGGCGTGCGGCTTCTTCGTGATCGCTTCGGTCAGGAGGCCGCCCTGGTCGAAGCCGACATAGCCCGGAGGCGCGCCGATCAGGCGGCTCACGGCATGGCGTTCCATGTACTCGGACATGTCGAAGCGGATCAGCTCGATGCCCATGATGTAGGCCAGCTGCTTTGCCGCCTCGGTCTTGCCGACGCCGGTGGGGCCACTGAACAGGAAGGAGCCGATCGGCTTGTCGTCGCGGCCGAGGCCGGAACGGGCCATCTTGACGGACGAGGCCAGCACCTCGAGCGCCTTGTCCTGGCCGAACACCACGCTCTTGAGGTCGCGCTCGATGTTCTGCAGCTTGCCGCGATCGTCGTTCGAAACGTTGGCCGGGGGAATGCGCGCGATTTTCGCGACGATTTCCTCGACCTCGCTCTTGCTGATGGTCTTCTTGCGCTTGTTCGCCGGCAGGATGCGCTGGGCCGCGCCGGCCTCGTCGATCACGTCGATCGCCTTGTCGGGCAGGTGGCGGTCGTTGATGTACTTGGCGCTCAGTTCCGCCGCGGCCTGCAGCGCGGCCACGCCGTACTTCACGCCATGGTGCTCCTCGAAGCGCGACTTCAGGCCCTTCAGGATGTCGACCGTTTCCTGCACGGTCGGCTCGACCACGTCGACCTTCTGGAAGCGACGCGACAGGGCCGCATCCTTCTCGAAGATGCCACGGTACTCGGTGAAGGTGGTGGCGCCGATGCACTTGAGTGCGCCGCTGGACAGCGCAGGCTTCAGCAGGTTCGACGCATCCAGCGTACCGCCCGAAGCGGCTCCGGCGCCGATCAGCGTGTGGATCTCGTCGATGAAGAGGATGGCGTTGGGCTTGTCCTTGAGGGACTTGAGCACGCCCTTCAGCCGCTGCTCGAAATCGCCGCGGTATTTGGTGCCGGCCAGCAGCGCGCCCATGTCGAGCGAGTACACGTGGGACTCGGCCAGGATCTCCGGCACGTCGCCCTGCGTGATGCGCCAGGCCAGGCCCTCGGCGATCGCAGTCTTGCCAACGCCGGCCTCGCCCACCAGCAGCGGGTTGTTCTTGCGGCGGCGGCACAGGATCTGGATCACACGCTCGACCTCGTACTCGCGGCCGATCAGCGGGTCGATCTTGCCGTCCTTGGCCATCTGGTTGAGGTTCTGCGTGAACTGCTCGAGCGGGGACGACTTTTCGTTCTTTTCGCCACCGCCCTCCTCGCCTTCGGACGAGGATTCGCTGCTGCTCTTGGCGGCTTCCGGCGGGTCGCTCTTCTTGATGCCGTGGGCGATGAAGTTCACCACGTCCAGCCGCGTCACGCCCTGCTGGTGCAGGTAGTAGACGGCGTGCGAGTCCTTCTCGCCGAAGATCGCGACCAGCACGTTGGCGCCGGTGACTTCCTTCTTGCCGTTGCCGGTGGACTGCACGTGCATGATGGCGCGCTGGATCACGCGCTGGAAACCGAGCGTGGGCTGCGTGTCCACGTCGTCGGTGCCGGCCACCTGCGGGGTGTTGTCCTTGATGAAATTCGTGAGCGACGCGCGAAGGTCGTCCACGTTGGCCGAGCAGGCGCGCAAGACTTCGGCGGCGCTCGGGTTGTCCAGCAAAGCGAGGAGCAAATGCTCCACGGTGATGAACTCATGGCGTTGCTGCCTGGCTTCCACAAAAGCCATGTGCAAGCTGACTTCCAGTTCCTGGGCAATCATGTGATTTCCTTTGGCTTTGCTGTAAATAAATTCTCAGATGGGTTGGAGCGCTATTTATTCAACCGGTTCACTGACGCACTGCAGCGGGTGCCCGGCCTGGTGAGCCGCCTCCATCACCTGATTGACCTTGGTGGCCGCCATGTCGCGGGAATAGACGCCGCAGATGCCGCGCCCGTCGAGATGGATCTTGAGCATGATCTGGGTGGCGGTTTCCCGGTCCTTGTTGAAGAACTCCTGGATGACCACGATGACGAACTCCATCGGCGTGTAGTCGTCGTTGAGCATCACCACCTGATACATCTGCGGCGGCGCCGTCTTCTGCGGACGCCGCTCGATCACGACTGCATCGCCGTCGTCCCGCCCCGGCTTCACGGCCGGAGGCGTAGGCGGAGTCGAGGGGATTTTGGTAGCCATGAAAATCATTTTATCGAGCCGACCGCCGCTTGCAGCGCCCGTGATGGCACAACTGGTGGCGGCTTTGTGACATTCAAGGCGCGGGTCGGGACATTGCCCCGGCGTATGCAAGCCCCGTGCCTTCCCCGGCGAACCCCGGCGCTGCAGTGCAGAAAAAAGCCCCGGCGCCTTGCGGAAATCCGGGGCTCGGCGCCAGGAGCGCCCATCGATGCCTGGCGGACGGTTTTTACATGTTGTCGATCATGACCTGGCCGAAGCCCGAGCAGCTCACCTGGGTCGCGCCCTCCATCAGCCGGGCGAAGTCGTAGGTCACCTTCTTGCTGGCGATGGACTTTTCCATCGAGCGGATGATCAGGTCGGCGGCCTCGGTCCAGCCCATGTGGCGCAGCATCATCTCGGCCGACAGGATCTCGGAGCCGGGATTCACGTAGTCCTTGCCGGCGTACTTGGGCGCTGTGCCGTGGGTGGCCTCGAACATGGCCACCGTGTCGCTCAGGTTGGCGCCCGGCGCAATGCCGATGCCGCCGACCTGGGCCGCCAGCGCATCGGACACGTAATCGCCGTTCAGGTTCAAGGTGGCGATCACGCTGTACTCGGCCGGACGCAACAGGATCTGCTGCAGGAAGGCGTCGGCGATGGAATCCTTGACGGTGATTTCCTTGCCGGTCTTCGGATTCTTGAACTTCATCCAGGGGCCGCCGTCGATCAACTGGGCGCCGAACTCCTTGGCCGCCAGGCCATAGGCCCAGTCGCGGAAGCCACCTTCGGTGAACTTCATGATGTTGCCCTTGTGCACGATCGTCACGCTGGGCTTGTCGTTGTCGATTGCGTACTGGATCGCCTTGCGCACCAGACGCTCGGTGCCCTCGCGCGACACAGGCTTGATGCCCAGGCCGGAGGTGTTTGGGAAGCGGATCTTTTTGACGCCGAAGTCGTCCTGCAGGATCTTGATGAGCTTCCTGGCCTTTTCGCTCTCGGCTTCGAACTCGATGCCGGCGTAGATGTCCTCCGAGTTTTCGCGGAAGATCACCATGTTCGTCTTGTGCGGCTCCTTGACCGGGCTGGGCACGCCCTCGAAATACCGGATAGGGCGCAGGCATACGTACAGGTCGAGCTCCTGGCGCAGTGCAACATTCAGTGAGCGGATGCCGCCGCCGACCGGCGTCGTCAGCGGGCCCTTGATCGAAACCACATAGTCGCGCACCGCATGCAGGGTTTCCTCGGGGAGCCAGACGTCCGGGCCGTAGACCTTGGTCGATTTTTCGCCCGCGTAGACCTCCATCCACCGGATTTTTTTCTTGCCGCCGTAGGTCTTGGCCACCGCCGCGTCGACCACCTTGATCATCACCGGAGTGATGTCCAAGCCGGTACCGTCACCCTCGATGAACGGGATGATCGGTTGGTCAGGCACATTGAGGGAATTGTCGGCATTGACCGTGATCTTCTGGCCGTCGGCCGGAACTTTGATGTGCTGATAGCTGGACATGAGAACGAGGCTCCGGGATGAATTGAAGGCAGGAAGACGCTATGTTTCGAGCCGGCTGAATAGCCGTAGAATTTTAGACGCAACCGGAGGAGTGGAAGGCTCTGTCAACCGCGGCCATATAGCCCTCGTTGTTGACGGACCTTCTGCTGGCCGGGAGGCGTTTTCAAACCATTTCCACAGAGGATCCTGTAATGAGCAAAGTTCTTGCAGTCGTGATGGCCGGCTTGTTCGCCACCGCCGCATTCGCGCAGACCCAACCCGCCGAAGTCAACCCTCAGGGTCAGGGCAAGGCCGCTGATCGGGCCGAAGCCAGGAAGGCCGCCAAGCCTGCCGGCCAGGTCAAGGCTACCGGTGGAGATCAGTCCAAGGTGGCAGAAGGCAGCGGCGGCGTGACCGCCACGGGCGCCGACAAGGCCGCCCAGGCACGCCGCGACTCGCGCGATGCACGCCGTCCTGCCAAGGGCGGTGGCAAGAAGCCGGTTCCCGTGCAAGGCGGTACGCCTCAGTAAGCCGTCCGGCTCTGAATCAAAAAAGCGCTCCTCGGAGTGCTTTTTTTTTGTCGCACGCGGCAGCCCTGTCAACTGACCACCTCCGAAGTCGTTGAACGCGGGCACCCTCGACGAGGAATGCAATCCATATTTTCGATTTCAAAGGATTTTTCATGAATAAGCTGATCGCCGCGCTAGTCGCCGGTTTCTTTGCCGCCGGCGCTTTCGCCGCCCAGGACACCTCCGCCGCCGTGGCCGTCCCCAGCGCCTCCGTCCATGCGGTGAAGACCACCCAGAAAGTTGCCAAGAAGAAGGTCCACCACGTCGCGCACAAGCCGCACGCCGCCAAGAAGGTGTAAGCTCCCTTACCCATCACCCATGCCCGCATATGCGGGCATTTTTGTTTGCGCAGCTCTTTTGCATCAGAACCGTCCCATGTTCAAGCGCCCCATCGTCCTGCTCGCACTGTTCGCCTCTTTGCTGGCATCAGCGCTCGCACAGCAAGCTCAAACGGATCTCCAGCGCGTTAAGCTATCCGCCGGTATGTATCAGATCGACGCCCAGGTCGCCCAGACCCCGGAGCAGCGACAGACCGGCCTCATGTTCCGCAAGGAGATGCCCCAGACCGAAGGCATGATCTTCGTGTTCGAGCAGCCGGCCACCCAATGCTTCTGGATGCGCAATACCTTGCTTCCTCTGACCGCCGCCTTCGTCGCAGATGACGGACGCATCGTCAATTTGGCGGACATGAAGCCGCAGACCGACGATTCCCATTGCTCCGAGGAGCCGGTGCGCTTCGTACTGGAGATGAACCAGGGCTGGTTCGCCCGCAAGAACATAAAGAAGGGCACGAAGCTGAGCGGCGAACTCTTCGCCAACAGGCGCTGAGGCCAGCGGCACCGCAACAAAAAGCCGACCCGCGGGTCGGCTTTTCTGTGCTGCGTGGGCGCTCAGCCGAAGTTCTTGGCGGCGAAGTCCCAATTCACGAGCTTCGCGAGGAAGGTCTCGACGTACTTCGGACGCAGGTTGCGGTAGTCGATGTAGTAGGCGTGCTCCCAGACGTCCACCGTCAAGAGCGGCTTGTCGCCCGTGGTCAGCGGCGTGCCTGCGGCGCCCATGTTGACGATATCCACCGTGCCGTCGGCCTTCTTCACCAGCCAGGTCCAGCCCGAGCCGAAGTTGCCCACTGCGGACTTCACGAAGGCTTCCTTGAAGGCCGCGTAGCTGCCCCACTTGGCGTCGATCGCCTTGGCCAGCGCCCCGGTGGGCTCGCCGCCGCCGGCGGGCTTCATGCAATTCCAGAAGAAGGTGTGGTTCCAGATCTGCGCGGCGTTGTTGTAGATGCCGCCGCTGGATTTCTTGACGATGTCCACGAGTTCCATGTTCTCGAACTCGGTGCCCTTCTGCAGGTTGTTCAGGTTCACCACATAGGCGTTGTGGTGCTTGCCGTAGTGGTACTCCAGCGTTTCCTTGGAGTACTCGGGCGCCAGTGCGTCCAGCGGATATGGCAGGGGTGGAAGGACGTGTTCCATGTCTTTTCTCGCAGGTTGGTTGTGGGACGAAGCATTCTAGAAAGGAATCACGACACCCGCGTCGGACGCGGTCTCGTCGCATCGACTGCGACGACCGTCATGTCGGCAGTGCCGTCCGCCAGCCTCGCCTGGACGGCATCGCCGGGCGCCAGGTGCTGCGCACGGGTGATCGCCTTGCCGTCGGCGCCGGTGAGCCACGCGTAGCCGCGCTCAAGCACCAGCGCCGGATCGAGGAGTTGCAATCGCAGAGCTGCCCGCTCCAGTCGCACCCTGCGCTGCATCAGTGCGCGAGCGAACTTGAGCGGCAACTCGGCCTGCAAGGCTTGTTGCGTCTGGACGAGCCGTTGGGTCCGCGACAGCGCCGCATGGCGCAGGCGCTGCGCCTGCTGCGCCAGCCGCAGTTGCTGACGCAGCACCAACGTCGAGGGGCGCGCGAGCCGTGCAGCGGCATCGTCGACGCGCTGGCTCGAGGCATCCAGACGTCCCGCGCATGCTCCACTCAGCCGCTCCTGGAGCAAGTCCAGCGCGCCCAGCCATAACTCGCGCGGAGCGGCAACGAGTTCCGCCGCGGCAGTGGGGGTCGGCGCACGGAGATCGGCGCAGAAATCTGCGATGGTGAAGTCGGTTTCATGCCCGATACCGCTGACGACCGGCACCGGGCTCTGCACGATTGTGCGTGCCAGCGTCTCGTCGTTGAACGCCCAGAGGTCCTCGATCGAGCCGCCGCCACGCACCAGCACGATCACACCGACCGGCGGCATCAGCGCGTAGAGCGACTGCAACGAGCGCACCAATTCCGCCGGCGCGCCGGCACCCTGCACGGCGGCGGGCGCCAGCACGACGGGAATGTGCGGCACGCGCCGCCTCAGGGCCGTGACCACGTCATGCAGCGCGGCAGCGCCCAGCGAGGTCACGAGGCCGATCGCCCGCGGCATCGCCGGCAGTGTCCGCTTGCGCGCGGGGTCGAACAGGCCTTCGGCCTCCAGGCGTGCCTTGCGCTGCAGGAACTGCTCGAACAACGCGCCCTGCCCTGCGCGGCGCAGGCTTTCGACGACCAGCTGCAGATCGCCGCGAGGCTCGTACACCGCAATACGCCCGCGGACCTCGACCTGATCGCCATCACGCGGCAGGAAGTCGAGCAGGCCTGCGGCACGCCTGAACATGGCGCAACGCAGCTGGCCGTTTTCGTCTTTCAGCGCAAAGTAGCAATGGCCGCTGGCCGCGCGCGAAAAGCCGCTGATCTCACCATGCACCGCCACCGGGTTGAAGCGTGCTTCGAGCGCGTCCGCCACGGCGCGACACAGCGCGCCCACGGCCCAGACCCGCGGCCTTGCAGTCGGCGTTTCAAATTCGCTCATAGGAGGAAAGCATCAATGGCTGCAAGTCGTCCACAAGCAGGGGAACGAACCTCTGTATCAGCGAAGCCTTGCCAGGGCATGCGCGACTTCACGTACAAGGCATTGATTTCATTGGCAAAAGTGCTGCTCAAAATTCAGTCGATCGAGCGCAGGGCCCGTGGAATGAGGCTGGAGAAAGGCTATTCGGACGGTTAGCCACAAAGTTATCCACAGAACTTGTCGGCCGTGGCTGACAAGTGAAACAAGTCGGAACATCTGCCGCCGACGGTGGATAATCGCCGCGCATCTGCAGTCCATGGGCCGGAGGATTCTTCTTTGTTTTCGATCATAGTTGCTGCGGGCTGGCCGATCTGGCCCTTGCTCGCCTGTTCCGTGGTGGGGCTCGCGCTCATCATCGAGCGATTCACCAGCCTGAAGACCTCCAAGATTCTTCCTCCCAAGCTTCTCGACGAGGCCATCACTGTTTCGCGCAATGCGATTCCGGGGCCGGACGTGGTGACGAAGCTGGAAAGGAACTCGGGACTGGGCGAGGTCCTGGCGGCTGGCTTCCGCCACATGAATGCAAACCCCCAGTCGACCGAGGACGATCTGCGCGCCTCGATGGAAGCAGCCGGACGCATCGTCGCACACCGGCTCGAACGCTACCTGCCGGCGCTGGCGACCATCGCCTCGGCGGCGCCGCTGCTGGGCCTGCTCGGTACGGTGATCGGCATGATCGAGATCTTCGGCTCGCAGTCGGCCAGCACCGGTGCAGTCGGCTCCGGCAATCCCGCCCAGATGGCGCACGGCATTTCCATCGCGCTCTACAACACCGCGTTCGGGCTGATGGTCGCGATCCCGTCCCTGATCTTCTGGCGCTACTTCCGCACCCGCGTCGACGAGTACTTGCTCAACCTCGAGCTCGCCGGCGAGCGCTTTGCGCGCCACCTGAACACGCTGCGGTCATGAACGCCCTTACGCTTGCCGCTTCGCATGCTGCGCTGGCCCCCGAGGGGACTCCAGCTTCCTTGGGGCGGTCCGGCGGCGGAGGTTGGGTATGAGGCGAATGCACTTCAGCCACGGCTCGAAGGAAGAGCCCGAGATCAACCTGATCCCATTCATCGACGTGCTGCTGGTCGTGCTCATCTTCTTGATGCTGTCGACCACCTACAGCAAGTTCACCGAGATGCAGCTGCGTCTGCCGGTGGCCGACGTGGAGGCCCAGCGCGACTATCCCAAGGAGGTGATCGTCGGCGTCTCCGCCGACGGGCGTTACTCGATCAACAAGGCCGTGCTGCCCGAGCGCAGCGTGGAAGCGGTGGCCGCTGCCCTGGGCGCCGCGGCGAACGGCGGCAAGGACAGCGTCGTCATCATCAGTGCCGATGCCAGCACCGCCCATCAGTCGGTCATCACGGTGATGGAAGCCGCCCGCCGCGCCGGCCTCATGCAGATCACCTTCGCCACGCAGTCGGCCGCGCGGGCAGGTCGCTAGCCTTGGATCTGCGGCAGGCCTGGGTGCGGCGCGGAGCACTCGCGGGCCTGCTGTGGCCCCTTTCCCTTCTCTACGGAATACTGGCGGCTGCCCGCCGTGCGCTCTATGGCCACGGGATCCTGGCCACCGAGCGCGCCACCGTTCCGGTGATCGTGGTCGGCAACGTGATCGCCGGCGGCTCGGGCAAGACGCCTGTCGTGATGGCCGTCGTGCGACATCTCCAGGCCCGCGGGCTGAAGGTGGGCGTGGTATCGCGGGGTTATGGCCGGGCGACCGGCGACTGCCGCGAAGTGCATGAGGACAGCGACCCGCGCGAGGTCGGCGACGAGCCGGCCCTGATCCGCCGCTCAACCGGGGCGCCGGTGTTCGTGGCGCGCCGCCGCATCGAAGCAGCGCGCGCGCTGCAGGCGCGCCATCCGGGCACGCAGTGCATCGTGAGCGACGACGGCCTGCAGCACCTGGCCCTGGCGCGCGACATCGAGATCTGCGTCTTCGACGACCGCGGCACCGGCAACGGCTGGCTGCTCCCTGCCGGGCCGCTGCGCGAGCACTGGCCGCGCCGCTGCGACCTGGTGCTCCACACCGGCTTTCGGCCCACGTTCGCGGGCTTCACTGCGCGCCGCACGCTGTCCGAGCAGGCCCTGCGGCTGGACGGCACACCGGTCCCTCTCGCATCGCTTGCCGACCGGCCGCTGGTGGCGGTCGCCGCCATCGCGAAGCCCGAGGCCTTCTTCCAGATGCTGCGCGAGCGAGGGCTGTTGCCGCAGCAGTGCATCGCGCTGCCCGACCACCACGATTTCACCGACTGGCAGCCGCCGCCTGGCACGGGCTACACGCTGCTGTGCACCGAGAAGGACGCGCTCAAGCTGTGGCGACGCGCGCCAGACGCGCTGGCGCTGCCGCTGGTGTTCGAACCCGAGCCGGCCTTCTTCCGCGCGCTCGACGCAAAGCTATCATCGCTCGATGGACACCAAGCTGCTTGAACTGCTCGTCTGCCCCGTGACCAAGGGACCGCTCACCTGGCACCCCGAGAAGCAGGAGCTGTGCTCGCGCAGCGCCCGCCTCGCCTACCCGGTGCGCGACGGCATCCCGGTGCTGCTTGAGACCGAGGCTCGCACGCTGTCCGACGAAGAACTGGGGCTCTGAGCTTGCCCCCCGTCAGCTTCTCCGTCCTGATCCCGGCGCGGCTCGCCTCGACGAGACTGCCCGACAAGCCCCTGGCGGACATCGCCGGCGTGCCGATGGTGGTGCGCGTGGCGCAGCGTGCGCGGCAATCCGGCGCCGAGCGCGTGGTGGTGGCCGCCGACGATGCCCGCATCGTCGCTGCCTGCGAGGCCCACGGCGTCGATGTCCTGCTGACCCGCACCGACCACTCGAGCGGCAGCGACCGGCTCGCCGAGGCCTGTGTGCAGCTCCGACTGAAGGACGATGAGATCGTCGTCAATGTCCAGGGCGACGAGCCCTTGATCGATCCGGCGCTTATCGACGCAGTCGCCGCCACACTTGCCTCGCATCCCGATGCCGCGATGAGCACCGCCGCGCACGCGATCGACTCCCTCGAGGACTTCCTCAACCCCAACGTCGTCAAGACCGTGCTCGACGCTCAGGGCAATGCGCTCTACTTCAGCCGGGCTCCGATCCCGTGGTGGCGCGACGGCTTCGCCAGCAATGGGCCGACGGCCTTGCCGAGCTCCCCGGCACCGCTGCGCCATATCGGCATCTATGGGTATCGCGCGGCGTTCGTGCGGCAGTTTCCGGCGCTGCCGCCGGCGCCGGTCGAGGCCACCGAGGCGCTGGAGCAGTTGCGGGCCCAGTGGCACGGACACCGCATCGCCGTGCATGTGAGCGCGCATGCGCCCGGCCCGGGCATCGATACGCCCGAAGACCTCGCACGGGTCCGCGCCCTGTTCGCCGCAGCCTGATCGCACCCTGGACCGGGCGGGTCTGCGCGAGAGCGCGTGCTATCCTCGAAGCAACTCCGCCCATGCAACGCCGTTTCCGGCATGCCGTGTGCGACAGAAGATCGAAGAACCGTCCGAGGACACCATGAGACTGATTTTGTTGGGCGCCCCGGGGGCGGGCAAGGGCACACAGGCCGCCTTCATCTGCCAGAAATACGGCATTCCTCAAATCTCGACCGGCGACATGCTGCGCGCCGCCGTCAAGGCCGGCACGCCGCTGGGCCTGCAGGCCAAGGCCGTGATGGCCTCCGGTGCGCTGGTGAGCGACGACCTGATCATCGACCTGGTCAAGGAGCGCATTGCACTGCCCGACTGTGCCCAGGGCTTTCTCTTCGACGGCTTCCCGCGCACCATTCCGCAGGCCGACGCGATGCGCGCAGCCAAGGTCAAGCTCGACTACGTGCTCGAGATCGACGTGCCTTTTGCAGACATCATCGAGCGCATGAGCGGCCGCCGCTCGCATCCCGCGTCCGGACGTACCTACCACCTCAAGTTCAACCCGCCGAAGGCCGAGGGCAAGGACGACGTCACGGGCGAAGACCTCATCCAGCGCGACGACGACAAGGAAGAGACCGTGCGCCACCGGCTCGAGGTCTACAGCCAGCAGACCCGGCCGCTGGTCGACTACTACGCGGCCTGGGCCAAGGCCGACCCGGCGGCCGCGCCGAAGTACCGCGCGATCAGCGGCGTCGGCACGGTCGAAGAAATCACCCAGCGCGCGCTCGCGGCTCTGACCAGCTGATCCTCAAGCCGGACTGGAGCGCAGCCCGTAGACCTTGCCGTCGACAAACAGGTACTCGACGCGCATCACGGGCTCGCCCTTCTCCTCCTTGGAGGTGAAGCCCACCGCCGAGACCGCGGTGCCGGGCTTGATCTCTGCGATCTTCCAGGCCTCCATGCGCGTCAGCGGCGCGAGCTCGAGCTCCCACTGGCGATCGCTGCGGCGAGGCACCGTGGCCCGCGCGAGCAGGCCCGGCCCGTCGACGGGCGCGCTCTGTGCCGGCAGCGTCCGCTTCGCCAGATCGGCCGGCACCTTCAGGCCCGGCGGAACATCGATCACCAGTTCCACATGCGGGTTCTGCCAGCGTGTGCGCGACACCGTTCCCTCGAGGTAGAGCGGGCGGTCCTGGTCGAAGCTGCTCCACCCATGGTGAGCGAAGGCAAGCGGGCTGGCCAGCGGCAAGGAGGTGGCGGCGATGACGATGCTGCGACGTTTCATCGGAAGAGCTCCTTCTTCAGTAGGCGATCCATCGGCCGCAGAACACGACGGCCAGCCAGATCGCAGTAGACAACAGCATCTGTACCCGCGCCAACGCATCGAGTTTGCGCAGCGACCCGCGCGCATGGAACCATCCGGCGTTGCAGCCCGCGGCCAGCAGCAGGCCCATCTTGACCAGGAAGGCCCGATTGGCCAGCAGTTCCGCGGGCTGGGTGGCGAACATCAGGGAGCCGCTGGTCGCCGCCAGCGCGAAGCCGCCGATCGCGATCGAGAGCGATAGCCTGGCCATGGCCTGCACCGGCAAGGCAGCAACGCGCCCGAACACCCGCATCTCGAGCGCCACCAGGTTGCCGAGCAGCAGCGCGATGCCGACGATGTGCACCACCTCCAGCGCCGGATAGATCCAGGCTTGCGAGCGCAGGGCCTCGAACATGCGCTCAGCCGCCAGGCTGGGCGGCCATCAATTCCAGCATCAAGGCGACCCGCGCCTTCACCGGCGTCAGCGCGCCGGCATCGCGCAGCGCGGCGCCCGGCGTGGGAAGAATGCGGCCCTGGAGGCAGCGCGTGGCGCGCACGACCGCAATGCCCGCTGCCTGCGCACGCAGCGCGGCCGCTTCCAGCGATTCGTGCAGGGTGCCGTTGCCGGTAGCTGCAAGCACCAGGCCTTGCACCGGCTCCGCGGCGCCTGCCTGCCGCTCCCGGATCAGGGCATCGACGAGGCTGCCGCGCGCCTCCGCGTGGCTCAGCAGGATCTCCACGCGCGGCCAGTGCGCGGCCTGCTGCATCAGCGCGAAGCGATGGCTGGCGGGCTCGGGAGCGGAGACCGGCCAGTTCCTGAGTTCGCGCAAAACGCCCTCCTCGACATAGGCCACCGGACCCGCATCGCCGGATCCGAAAGCGTCGACCCGGTAGGGGTGGATCTTTTGCACGTCGAAGGCGCCGTGCACTGAGCCTGCACACACGGCCACAACGCCGCACGCGCTGGCGCTGGCCGCAACCGCGACGGCGTCGCGCATGTTCTGGGGGCCGTCGGGCGTGAGCGCGGTGGCCGGCCTCATGGCACAGGTCAGCACGACCGGCTTGGAGGGCGCCAGCACCGATTGAAGGAAGAACGCCGTCTCCTCCAGCGTGTCCGTGCCATGTGTGATGACCAGGCCGACGACATCGGCCTCTGCCAGCCAATGGGCGCAGCGTTCGGCCAGCCGGCGCCAGATCGAAAAGCTCATGTCCTTGCTGTCGACCTGCGCCACCTGCTCGGTCTGCAGCACGATGCCGGCAGGCGCAGCGATTCCCTCCAGCAGAACGGTCACGCCGACCTGGCCGGCGGTGTAACCAAGGTTGTCGCCCGCACTCGCGGCGCGGCCGGCGATCGTGCCGCCCGTGCCCAGCACGATCACGCGACGCCTGCTTTCGCTGATGTTGTCGGCCATGGCTTGCCAAAACCTCGGAAACTGGTTAAAAATACAGGTACTGGATATGCAGCCAGTGCCGCAAGGAGTCGTCAATGCAGTTCGCCCCCAAGCTTACCGCCCGCCAGCAACAAATTCTGGACCTGATCCAAAGCGCCATCGCGCGCACCGGCGCGCCGCCCACGCGCGCCGAGATCGCCGCCGAGCTGGGCTTCAAGTCCGCCAATGCGGCCGAGGAACATTTGCAGGCCCTGGCGCGCAAGGGCGTCATCGAGCTCGTGAGCGGGACCTCGCGCGGCATCCGCCTCAAGGGCGAAGCGCTTCGGTCGCTGAACGAATCGCGCAACAGTCAGTTCTCGTTGTCGCTGCCCGGCATGGCGCAGCTCGCCCTGCCGCTGATCGGCCGCGTGGCCGCAGGCTCGCCCATCCTCGCGCAGGAACACGTGGACCAGACCTACTACGTGGAAAACACGCTGTTCCAGCGCCAGCCCGACTACCTGCTCAAGGTGCGCGGCATGTCCATGCGCGATGCCGGCATCATGGATGGCGACCTGCTCGCCGTGCAGGCCACCAAAGAGGCACGCAACGGGCAGATCGTCGTGGCCCGGCTGGGCGACGAGGTCACGGTCAAGCGCCTCAAGCGCAACAAGCAGGTCATCGAGCTGCATGCCGAGAACCCCGACTACCCCACCATCATCGTGCAGCCCGGCGAGCCCTTCGAGATCGAAGGCCTCGCCGTCGGCCTGATCCGCAACACGATGCTCATGTAGCCCCGCACAAGGCGGCATGGGCGACATCCGCCCGTGCCGCCCAGCGGCTGCAACAGGTGGCGGGCGTATGGCCAAGGGCCATCACCCTGTCGCGGCCGATCACAGCAATCCTGCCTGTGTTCAATCTCTGACCTTCATGGAGTTCACATGGGAATCGCTCTGCTCAGCCTCGTCGACCTCATCACGCCCCTTCAATCGCTTGCCAACCGTTGGATGCCATCCCGCCGTCGAAGCGCCTCGGGGCTGCGCTACGTCGGCATCCGGCCCAGTTGCGCCACGCGTCCAAGCGAATCGACGTCCCGCCTCTCGGCGCAGGCTCGCCCGTTACGCGTAGTACGCATGGTCGATGCGCAACACAAGGGCTCGGGTACGGGCCGCGTCCTGATCTCCGGCCGCATGGCCGATGTCTGCGCCGAGCTCGACCGCCTTGCCGCATTGGAAGCAGCCGGCGTAACGCCCTCGTCGGGCCGCCTGCATTGACCACCGCGGTCCGCCGCCGGCCCCCGATGAGCGGGACGCGCTTCCCGAGGAGCGAGCGAAGCACGTCACGCTGAGTGCGCGACATTCGGGCATATCCCAGGAGCATCCTGCGCTTCTGGGCACACGGCATGCAGCCCTGCCGATGGTGCGAGGCACAATGGCACGCCATGAATATCGTGATCCTCGACGACTATCAGGACGCCGTGCGCAAGCTGCGCTGTGCCTCCAAGCTCGACGCGTATGCCGCCAAGGTCTACACCAACACCGTCAAAGGCATCGGGCAGCTCTCCGTGCGGCTCAAGGATGCCGATGTGATCGTGCTGATCCGCGAACGCACGCAGATCTCGCGCCAGCTCATCGAGAAGCTGCCCAAGCTCAAGCTCATCTCGCAGACCGGCCGGGCCGGCCAGCACATCGATGTCAATGCCTGCACCGAGCACGGCGTGGCGGTCGCCGAAGGCTCGGGCTCGCCACTCGCGCCGGCCGAGCTCACATGGGCGCTGATCATGGCGGCGATGCGACGGCTGCCGCAGTACATCAGCAACCTCAAGCACGGCGCCTGGCAGCAGTCGGGACTCAAGTCAGCGTCCATGCCGGCCAACTTCGGGCTGGGCTCCGTGCTCAAGGGCAAGACGCTTTGCATCTGGGGCTATGGCCGCATCGGCCAGTTGGTGGCACGCTACGGGCAGGCCTTCGGCATGCAGGTCGTGATCTGGGGACGCGAGGAGAGCTGCGCGCGCGCGCGCTCCGACGGCTTGCAGGTCGCGCCCAACCGCGAAGCCTTCTTCGCCGCGGCCGACGTGCTGTCGATCCACCTGCGGCTCACCGAAGAGACCCGCGGCCTGGTCACGCTCGAGGACCTGTTGCGCATGAAGCCGACTGCGCTCTTCGTCAACACCTCGCGCGCCGAGCTGGTCGAACAGGACGCCCTGCTCGCAGCGCTCAACCGCGGCCGGCCCGGCCTGGCCGCCATCGACGTCTTCGAAAGCGAGCCGCCCTTGCAAGGCCACGCCCTGCTACGGCTGGAGAACTGCATCTGCACGCCGCACATCGGCTACGTCGAGCAGGACAGCTACGAGATGTACTTCGGCCAAGCCTTCGACAACGTCGTCAGCTTCATCAAGGGCAATCCGACCAACATCGTCAATCCGGGCGCGCTGCAGGTGCGACGTTGAAGCGCCCCGGCCTGCCCGGGCCCCTCTGGGCCCTGCTGGCAGGGAACTTCGTGATCGGCACCGGCGTCATGGTGGTTCCGGGCACGCTCAACGAGCTCAGCACTTCGCTGCAGGTCAGCGCGGCGACCGCCGGCCAGCTGATCACAGCCGCGGCTGCGGTGGTGTGCTTCAGCGCGCCGCTGCTGGCGGCCGTGGTCGCTGGCTGGGATCGGCGGCTGCTGCTGGCCTGCACCATGCTCTGGTATGCGGCCGGCCACTTGGCTGCAACCCTGATGCCGAGCTTCGGCGGACTGCTGGCGGTGCGGATGCTCACCGTCGTCTCGCCCGCCATCTTCACACCCCAGGCCGCGGCCTGCGTCGGTCTGCTGGTGCCGCTGGAGCAGCGCGGCCGCGCCGTGACCTTCGTCTTCCTCGGCTGGTCCATGGCCTCGGTGCTCGGCCTGCCGCTGGGTACCTTGATCGGCGGCCATTTCGGGTGGCGCACGGCTTTCGTCGTGATCGCCGTGCTGTCTCTGCTGAGCGCCGCCTGGATCTGGCATCAGTTGCCGATCGGCATCCGCCCGCCCGCCTTGACGCGCGCCGCATGGGCGCAGGTGCTCAAGAGCCCGCTGCTGATGGGCGTGGTGGCCGTCACCGCGCTGCAGGGCTCCGGCCAGTTCGTGCTGTTCAGCTACTTTGCGCCCATCCTGCGCGAGACCGTCGGCGCCGATGCCGCCGCGCTCGGCTTGGTCTGGGGCTGGTTCGGTGTGTGCGGCTTGCTGGGCAACATGCTCGTGAGCCGGACTATCGACCGCGTGGGCGCCCCGCGCATGGTGCTGGTCACCACCTTGCTGATCGCGCTGAGCCTGTTGCTGTGGCCGCTGGGCGTCACGCTCGCCGGGGTGGCGCTCATCCTGGTGCCGTGGGGCTTGGGCTGCTTCGCCACCAATTCGGCGCAGCAAGCGCGCCTCGTGTCGATGGCGCCGGCGCTGGCGCCGGGCTCGGTGGCGCTCAACAGTTCCGGCATCTACGTGGGGCAAGCGGTAGGCGCCGCCGTCGGTGGCTGGCTGCTGGCCAACGACGCGATTTCGTGGATCAGCTGGGCCGGCTTCGCGATGCTGATGTGCGCCCTGCTGCTGAGCCTCGCCGTCGACCGGGCCCAGGCTCGCAGCAGCGCCGCCTTCAGCGCTTGACCGGCTTGGGCGCGATCTCGGCCTCGGTGTCCGGATCGAAGAGCTCGAAATCGATGACGTGCGGATCGGTCGAAGGTGCCGGCGGCGGCTTGGGCGTGTCGATCGGCGCACGCATGGTCTCGAAGGCCGTCGTGTCGAAGTCGGCCAGGTCGAGGCTGGCGCCTGGCTGTGCACGGGCTGCCTCCGGCCTTGGGGCGTCCATCGCGGGAATGGGCGTGTCCGGAACCAGCACGGTCTCGTGCTCCAGCGTGTCGTCGATCGCGCCGTAGATCGAGGCCGGAAGCGTCGGCCCGTCCTCGACGGGCTCGGGCGGTCTCTCGGCTTCGAGCGGCGCGGGTGTGGTAGCGAGTGGCTCGTGGCCGAAGGTGTCGACGAAGGAATGCGGCGTGACGGGCGCGGGCGGCGCGCTCTCCGGGTCGATCACCTCTTTGGCAACCGAATAGAGCAGCAGCAGTTCCTGGTAGGCGGCCAGATCGAAGGCCTCGTCCTCGTCATTCACCCCGGGCTTGCGGAAGATCAGTTCCTCGATCAGCGCCAGGGTGCCGGGCGCCGGCCATTGCGATTCGATGCGCGCCAGCGCGCTGCGGTAGTGCTCCAGGCCCTTGCCCGTTTGCTCGAATTGCTCGAACTCGGGCACCTTGGCGTTGAAAGCACGCTCGAATTCGATCGCCAGGCGTGCATAGTCTTCCTTGCGGTCGAGCGAGTGGTAGATGCGCAGCAGGTCCAGGTAAGCCAGGGCACTGGTGCCGGGATTGGTGGCGATGTGCTCGCGCAGCACCGCGATCGCCTGGTCGTGCTGGCCCAGCGAAAGAAAAAAGTCGGACTGCTGCTGGACGTCGAACAGCTCTTCGGTGTTCACCGGCCGCAAGGGCGTGCCGTCGGCCGCGCGCGCGGGATGGGGTGGATGCGAATCGCCGAAGCCGCTGTCGTCGGGCTCCACGCCCGCAAAGGTAGCCGCGCCGAAGGTGGTGGCGTTGGCGCTGCGCCGTCGGGTGCGGGGCTCGACCTCGTCATCGTCATTGCCGAGCAATTCGCCCAATGCGCCCGGACGGGTGGGCCCCTCGTCGCGCGTAGACGCCGGCTCGCGCCACCAGGCGGGCTCGGCGCGGCGCGCGGCCAGGCGCCATAGCAGCAGCATGCCGATCAGCGCGAGCAGCAGCAGGCCGACCAGCGCATAGACCAGCGGATTGCGGTAGCGCTCCTCCCGTGCCTGCGCGAGCTCGGTCCGTAGTTCGAGCAGCGCGCGCTGGTTCTGCGCCGTCTGCTCGCGCAGCGCGGCCAGCGTGGCCTCCAGCGCCTGCAAGCGCTGGGCCTCGCGCTGCGCCGCCTCGGGCTCGGCGCTGAGGGCTCGCCATTCGGCGGCGGCGGCGCTGCGCCGGGCCGGATCCTCGGCGGCGGGCAGCGTCAACTGCGTCGTGGCCTTGAGACCCGGCTGCGCGACCGGGGCCGGCTCCATCGCCTCGAGTTGGAGGCGCGGTCCGCTCGGCGTGGCCGCACGGGCCCGCGTCGATGCCGGTGCCGGTGCCGCCGGTGCCTGCGCTGCCGCAGCAGGCGCGCGCGGCGCGGCAGCACGCGGGGCTGCAGGCGCTTGCACTGCCGCCGGCCTGCGTGGCGCCGGTGCGCTTCTGCGCGGTGGCTGCGCATCTGCGTCCTGCGTGTTCGCGCCCGACGCTGCAGCAGCATTGCGCCGTGCGGATGCGCCACCCTCCAGACCGGAAGAGAAGCCCGAACCGGCCGAACGCGAAGTCGGCGAAGTCGGCGAGCTCGACGCCTCGGCATTCGCCCGTGCGCGCGGCATGGCCACGCTCGGCAAGGCGGCCTCCGTCGGAACATCGGCAAGCAGCACGTAGCTGCGCGTGGACCGCGTCTCGCAGCCGGCCCGCACGTTCACGTTGACGACCGGCTCGTCGATGGACACGCTCGAGCGGATGTGCATGCGCGAACTCGCGGCGCTGGGCCCTGGTTCGAGCGATATCGTCACGCTCCGGTCCGGGATGCGCACGTCGCCCTGCACCACCTCGGCGCCCAGGCACAGGGCACCACCGGTCTCCGCCTCGTCCAGCGAAAGCGGAACCACCAAGTCCAAGGGCTTGCCGATCCAGACGGCGCCCTGGGGCCGCCCGATCGTCAAGGCGGACGATTCAAGTGCTAACCCGAGTAGAAACAGGGCCGCAGCCAAACGTGGTGGTTGCAAAATGGGTAAAGCTAAAGAAGTAATCGAAAGTAGAAACATTCTGGCATGGCCTTCTGCGGTGCCATTTTCACGGAGAGACAATTATCAAATGACTGTGCAGTTTTCCAATGTAGGGATCATCGGGGCTGGCGCGATGGGTCGAGGCATTGCCCAGATCGCCGCGCAAGCCGGCAGCCAGGTGCTGCTGCTCGACAGCTTCGAGGGCGCCGCTGTTCGCGGCCGCGACGCAATCGTCGCGCAATGGCAGAAACTGCACGAGAAAGGCAAGCTCGACGAAGCGCAGCGCGATGCTTTGTCGGCACGCGTCCACGCCGTCGAGGCCATGCAGGCGCTGGCCGGCTGCGATCTCGTGATCGAAGCCGTGATCGAGGACCTGGAGGTGAAGCGCAAGCTGTTTCGCGAGCTCGAAGCGGTGGTCGCGCCCTCGGCCGCGCTGGCGACCAATACGTCCTCGCTTTCGGTCACCGCGATCGCCGCCGCGATGGCGCATCCGCAGCGCATGGCGGGCTTCCACTTCTTCAACCCCGTGCCCTTGATGAAGGTGGTCGAGGTCGTGGCCGGCTTCAAGACCGACGCCGAGCTCTGCCGGCAACTCGCCGCCTATGCCACGCAGATGGGCCATGCCGCCGTGCAGGCCAAGGACACTCCGGGCTTCATCGTCAACCATGCGGGGCGCGGCTATGGCACCGAGGCGCTGCGCATCGCCGGCGAGGGCGTGGCGGACTTCGCGACCATCGACCGCATCCTCAAGGACCAGGCGGGCTTCCGCCTCGGTCCCTTCGAGCTGCTGGACCTGACGGCGCTCGACGTCTCCCATCCGGTGATGGAGTCGATCTACCGCCAGTACTACGAGGAGCCGCGCTACCGGCCGAGCGTGATCACCGCGCAGCGGCTCGCGGCCGGGGCGCTCGGACGCAAGACGGGCGAAGGCTTCTACCGCTACGTCGACGGCGTGGCGCAACAGACGCCGGAGCCGCCCGCGCCGGTGTTCGAGGGGAATCCCGCGGTCTGGGTCTCGCCGCGTGCGGCGCGGCGGCCGGAGCTGCTGAAGCTGGTGCATGCGCTGGGTGCCCAGCTCGAAAGCGGGGCCACGCCCTCCTCCGCAGCCCTGATCCTGGTCGCGCCGCTGGGCTTCGACGTCACCACCGTGGCGGCAGTCGAGCGGCTCGATGCCACGCGCACGCTCGGCATCGACCTGATGGTGGAAGACGCGGCCACGAAGCGCCGCGTGCTCGCCACCAATCCGGCGACGCGCAATGACGTGCGCGACGCGGCCCATGCCTTGTTCGCACGCGACGGCAAGGCCGTGAGCGTGATCCGCGACAGCGGCGGCTTCGTCACGCAGCGCGTGGTCGGCACCATCGTCAACATCGCGGCCGACATGTGCCAGCAGCAGGTCTGCTCGCCCGCCGACCTCGACCTGGCCGTGAAGTTGGGCCTGGGCTACCCGCAGGGTCCGCTCGCGATGGGCGACCTCTACGGCCCCACGAACGTGCTGGAAGTGCTGTTCAATTTGCAGACCGTGTACGGCGATCCGCGCTACCGCCCGAGCCCCTGGCTGCGCCGCCGAGGCGCGCTGGGATTGAGCCTCACCCATCCCGAAGCGTAAGAGCAAGAGACAGGCATCCGAATGACAGCAGAACTGAAGAGCACGACCGAGGGCGGCACCATGGTGCTCACGCTCTCCAACCCCTCGCAACGCAATGCGCTGGGCCCCGAGATGTACGCCGCAGGCATCGAGGCGCTCAACGGCGCCGAGAGCAGCAACGAGGTGCGCAGCGTCGTGCTGGTGGGCGAAGGCGCATGGTTCTGCGCCGGCGGCTCGCTGCAGCGCCTGTCGGCCAACCGCGAGCGCGAGCCCGCAGTGCAGGCCGAGAGCATCGAGGCGCTGCACAACTGGATCGATTCGATCCGCACCTTCCCCAAGCCGGTGATTGCCGCCGTCGAGGGCGCGGCCGCCGGCGCCGGCTTCTCGCTCGCGGTGGCCTGCGACTTCGTCGTCGCAGCGCGCGATGCGGTGTTCGCAGCCTCCTACAGCAGCGTCGCGCTCTCGCCCGACGGTGGCCTGAGCTGGCACCTCGCGCAATCGCTGCCGCGCCAGATCGCGAGCGAATGGCTGATGCTGGGCGGCCGCATCGACGCGGCACGCCTGCATGCGCTCGGCCTGGTCAATGAGGTGACCGAGAGCGGCCAGGCGCTCTCGGCGGCGCTGGCGCTCGCCCATCGCCTCAACGCGCGCGCGCCCAACTCGCTGGCCAGCATCAAGGAGCTGCTCGGCGAAGCGCGCGGCGCCACGCTCGCCTCGCAACTCTCGCAGGAGCGCGATCATTTCGTGCGCAACCTGCATCACCCCAACGCAGGCATCGGCATTGCCGCCTTTCTAGCCAAAGAGACGCCGCGCTACGAGTAGCGGCGCGTCGCTCGGGCGACAAGCCCGGGCATTTCAGTCACGCACAGGACAGTTCATGGACGAGCCCATTCTTACCATCGAAGAACGAGAGGCGATCAATGGTGGTCGCTGGTTCTCTTCTCTTTCCCCATCCCTGCGTCACGACATTCTTCGATGCACCTTCGTCAAGCGCTACAAGGACGGCGAGCTGATCTGCGCACGCGGCGATCCGCCCGAGCAGTGGATCGCCTGCGCCAAAGGCGCGGTGCGCGTGAGCTCGACCGCCGTCTCGGGCAAGCAGGTGACGCTGACCTACGTGGAGCCAGGCATCTGGTTCGGCGACGTCGCGATCTTCGACGGGGACCGGCGCACGCACGATGCCTATGCGCACGGCGAAACCACGATCGTCTGCGTGGCGCGCGCCGATTTCCAGAAGATCCTCGCCACCCACGTCGAGCTCTACGAGGCGCTGATGCGGTTGCAGGCGCGGCGCATCCGGCAACTGTTCGGCCTGGTCGAGGACCTCAACACGCTGCCCCTGCGGGCCCGGCTCGCCAAGCAGCTGATCCACCTGGTGCGCAGTTACGGGGTGCCCAACCTCGCGGACGGCAGCCAGATGCGCATCGGGCTTCACCTGGCGCAGGAAGAACTGGCGCAGTTGCTGGGAGCCTCGCGCCAGCGCGTCAACCAGGAGCTCAAGGCCATGGAGCGCGAGGACGTGATTCGCATCGAGCCGGGCGGCCTGGTGGTGCTGGATCGCGCCGCGCTGATGCGTATCTCGGAAGCCGACGATCAATAGCAGCCCCAGAGACATGACCCAGGACTTCGACAACTTCGTCGGCACTCGCGCCGTTTCCAAGCAGCACCTCTTCGACGTCGATGCGCTGACCGCCTGGCTGGAGAAGAACCTGGGAGGCTTCAAGGGGCCGCTCACGGTCGAGATGTTCAAGGGCGGCCAGTCCAACCCGACTTACAAGCTGGTCACGCCCACGCAGAGCTACGTGATGCGTGCCAAGCCGGGCCCGGTCGCCAAGCTGCTGCCCTCCGCGCATGCGATCGAGCGCGAGTTCAAGGTCATGAGCGGGCTGGCCGGCACCGACGTGCCGGTGCCGCGCATGCACTGCCTGTGCGAGGACGAGAGCATCATCGGCCGCGCCTTCTACGTCATGGAGTTCATGGGCGGCCGGGTGCTGTGGGACCAGTCCCTGCCCGGCATGAGCAATGCAGAGCGCACCGCGATCTACGACGAAATGAACCGCGTCATCGCCGCGCTGCACACCGTGGAGTTCGCCGAGCGCGGCCTGGCCGACTACGGCAAGCCCGGCAACTACTTCGAGCGCCAGATCGGGCGCTGGAGCAAGCAGTACGTAGCCTCGATCACGCAACCCATTCCCGAGATGGACCGGCTGATGGAATGGCTGCCCGCCCACATGCCCGAGAGCGCGCGCGACGAGAAGATGACGTCCATCGTGCATGGCGATTACCGGCTCGACAACCTGATGTTCCACGCCACCGAGCCGCGCGCCATCGCCGTGCTCGACTGGGAGCTCTCCACGCTGGGCCATCCGCTGGCCGACTTCAGCTACCACTGCATGTCCTGGCACATCGCACCGGGCGCCTTCCGCGGCATCGGCGGGCTGGACCTGAAGAGCCTCGGCATCCCGACCGAGAGCGAATACATCCGCAAGTACTGCGAGCGCACCGGCCTCACCTCGCCCGAGGCGCTGGCCCCCGACTGGAACTTCTACCAGGCCTACAACCTGTTCCGCATGGCAGCGATCCTGCAAGGCATCGCCAAGCGGGTCGAAGCCGGCACCGCATCGAGCGAGCAGGCCGTGGCCTCGGGCCGCGGTGCGCGGCCGATGGCCGAGATGGCCTGGCAGTTCGCTCAGCGCGCGTGAAGCGCCCCTTACCCCCCAGGAGACTCCATGGATTTCGAATACTCGGCCAAGACCAAAGACCTCCAGAAGCGCGTCGCCGCGTTCATGGAGGACCACATCTACCCGGCCGAGGCCGACTACGCGGCCGAGCTGGCCGCCAATACCGCGGCAGGCAAGCGCTGGTCCGCCCTGCAAACGGTCGAGAAGCTCAAGCAGAAAGCCAAGGCCCAAGGTCTATGGAACCTGTTCCTGCCAGTCGACAGCGCGCAGGTGTCCGGCTACAAGGGTGCCGGCCTCACCAACCAGGAATATGCGCCGCTGGCCGAGATCATGGGCCGCGTGCCATGGGCCAGCGAGGCCTTCAACTGCTCGGCGCCGGACACCGGCAACATGGAGACCATCGCGCGCTACGGCTCCGACGAGATCAAGGCGCGCTGGCTCAAGCCGTTGCTCGAAGGCGAGATCCGCTCGGCCTTCGCGATGACCGAGCCCGAGGTGGCTTCGAGCGACGCGACCAACGTCGCCACCCGCATCGAGCGCCAGGGCGACGAGTACGTGATCAACGGCCACAAGTGGTGGATCTCCGGCGCGGCCGATCCGCGCTGCAAGATCTTCATCACGATGGGCAAGACCGACCCGGACGCGCCGCGCCACTCGCAGCAGAGCATGGTGGTGGTGCCGGCCGATGCCAAGGGCATTCGCATCGTGCGCCCACTCAACGTGATGGGCTACGACGACGCGCCGCACGGCCACGTCGAGATGTACTTCGAGAACGTGCGCGTGCCGGTGAACAACATCCTGCTGGGCGAAGGCCGCGGCTTCGAGATCGCCCAAGGCCGCCTGGGCCCGGGACGCATCCACCACTGCATGCGGCTCATCGGCCTGGCCGAGCGCGCGCTCGAGCTGATGTGCAAGCGCGCCTCCTCGCGCGTCGCCTTCGGCAAGACGGTCGCCTCGCAGACCGTGACGCAGGAACGCATTGCCGAGGCGCGCTGCAAGATCGACATGGCGCGCCTGCTCACGCTCAAGGCCGCCTGGCTGATGGACGTGGCGGGCAACAAGGTGGCCAAGACCGAGATCGCGATGATCAAGGTGGTGGCGCCCAACATGGCCTGCCAGGTGATCGATTGGGCGATCCAGGTGCATGGCGGCGGCGGCATGAGCGACGATTTCCCGCTGGCCTATGCGTACGCCGGCGCGCGCACGCTGCGCTTCGCCGACGGGCCGGACGAGGTGCACCGCAACGCGATCGCCAAGTGGGAGCTGGGCAAGTACGCCGCCGACAAGGGCGA
>Ga0075370_10000112_pt1 | contig 26323 bp, 22 predicted proteins | sample EndMethybrTD3035_FD_71398 | JGI IMG/M metagenome (GOLD analysis project Ga0075370, IMG submission 71398) | Populus endosphere microbial communities from Tennessee, USA - Endosphere MetaG P. TD hybrid TD303-5 | ecosystem: Host-associated > Plants > Roots > Endosphere | place: USA: Tennessee... | reverse complement strand
TTGTGGGAACGGTGCATGCCGCGCTTGGAAGGCGACTTCTTGTTTTGCTGAACGGCCATGAAATTCTCCGAAATCTGCGGGGTTTGGGGTTGCGACCCCTTGGAGCGAGAACGATGCTCGAGCCCCAGGCCGCAGAAAAGCCCACGAGTGTAGCAGCGAATGCGCAATTCGCCAAGCCGGGACGGTGCAGACATCCGGCAGGGCAAGGCGGCCCATGGCGTCAGGCGTTGCCGCCGCGCTTGAGCGCCGCCAGCGCGGCGAAGGGATTCGGGCGCTCCGCCTCTTCCTCATCGGCACCGGCTTCCTCCTCGGCATGCGCCAACGGCTCGGGGCAGACCTCATGGCGCGGCACCAGCGGCAGCGCCAGCAGCAGTTCGTCCTCGATGAGTTCGCGAGCGTCCAGATGGCGCGGCAATGCCAGCACGTCATCGTCGCTGTCGGCATCGAGTTCAGCCGCCTCGGCCTCGGTGTCGACGAAGCGGATCCAGCGGTCGATGTCGAGTTGCTCCTCGACCGGCTTCAGGCAACGCTGGCAGGTCAACGCCACCTGCGCATCGGCCTGTACGTGCAGCCAGGTCTGTGCCTTGCCGCCCTTGGGTTGGCGGACTTCGCCCACCAGGCTCCAACGCACCGCCGGCCACGCTTTCGCCTGCGCCTCGGCCGCGCCGGAGTCGGCCAGACGCTCCAGCGAGACTGCGGGCCATTCCCCTTCCAGGCTGGCGCCATCGCGGGCGAAGGCAGCGAGGTCGAGCTTCTCGGGAACAAAGGCGCGCGGTTTCATGGGCCGAAGTTTAGGCCGGCGAAAATGACCCGATGCCTCAATTGATCCTCGCCTCGACGTCCCGCTATCGCCAGGAATTGCTGGCCCGACTACGGCTGCACTTCGATGCCGTCACCCCCGACGTCGATGAAACCGCCCTGCCCGGAGAAACGCCGGCAGCTCTCGCCGAGCGTCTGGCGCTGGCCAAGGCGCGGGTCGTGGCAGCCAAGTTCCCCGGCGCCATCGTCATCGGCTCGGACCAGGTGGCCGACCTGGCTGGCGAGGCCATCGGCAAACCCGGCACGCACGAAGCCGCCGCGGCACAGCTGCGGCGCATGAGCGGCCGCGAGGTGGTGTTCCAGACCGCCGTGGCCGTCGTCGCGCCGGGCCTGGCCGCCATTGAGCGCGCCGAGGTGCGCGTGCGCGTGCGCCAGCTCAGTGATGCCGCCATCGAGACCTATCTGCGCGCCGATCAGCCGTACGACTGCGCGGGGAGCGCCAAGGTCGAAAGCCTGGGCATCGCGCTGCTGGACGCCGTCGAATCCGATGACCCCACCGCGCTCATCGGCTTGCCGCTGATCCGCACCTGCGCGCTGCTGCGCCGCGCTGGCCTGGAGCCGCTGGCATGAAGACTGGCAAGCTCATCCTGATGCCCAACACGCTGGACTTCGGCGTAGACGATTCGCTGGACCTGCGCGAGGTGCTGCCGCTGCGCGTCATCGAGACGGCGGCCCGTTTGTCGCACTGGGCCGCCGAGAACGCGAAGACGACGCGGGCGCTGCTGAAGCGCGTCGACGCCGTGGCGCCGCTCGCGCAGTCCCTGCAGTCCCTGCAGATCGTGGAGTTGCCCCGCGCCCCCAAGGGCGGCCGGGCGGGCGCCGACGACACGGCGGCTTGGCAGGCCCTGCTGGCCCCAGCGCTGGCGGGGCACGATCTCGGCCTGATCTCGGAAGCCGGCCTGCCCGCCGTGGCGGACCCGGGCGCCCGCCTGGTGGCACTGGCGCATGGTGCCGGCATCGAGGTCGTGCCGCTGTCCGGCCCCAGCTCCCTGCTGCTGGCATTGGCCGCAAGCGGCCTGAACGGCCAGAGCTTCGCCTTCGTCGGCTATCTACCGGTGGACGCAGGCGCACGCGCCGCCCGCATCCGGGAACTCGAAGCGCTATCGGCGAAGGCGCAGCAAACGCAGCTGTTGATCGAGACGCCCTACCGCAATGAGGCGCTGCGCCAGGCGTTGCTGGCCACGCTGAAGCCCGGCACCCGGCTGTCGATCAGCGTCGGACTGACGCTGCCGGGCGGCTGGACGCAGACCGCCACGGTGGCCGACTGGCGCGCCAACCGCACCACCCTGCCCGACCGCATCCCTGCGGTCTTTTCGCTGCTCGCGTGACGCGGGCCGCTCAGGACTCGGCCGACTCGGTCGGCTTCTTGGCACCGAACAGCGCCGCGACCTGCCGCTTGGGCTTGATGTAGCTGGACAAACCCTTGACCGGGGACGCCGCCTTGGCCTTCTCCCACGCGGGCGGCTCGTCGCGAGCGCTCGATTCGTAGGGCTTGTTGAAGAACGGGTCGGCCGGCGGGGCCGGCGTGCGCAACGCAGGGCTGGTCGTGCGGCTCGGGCGCTCCGCACGCTCGGACCGTTCACCGCTCGCCGACGACCCGTCGCGCGGGCGACGCTCGAAACGTGGGCGTTCGTTCTCAAGCTCGAAGGCGTCGAGATCGATCTTGCGCTTGATCAGCTTCTCGATGTCCGCGACGAGTCGGGCGTCCGACTTCGTGACCAGCGTGACGGCCAGGCCCGAGGCGCCCGCGCGCCCCGTGCGACCGATGCGGTGCACGTAGTCTTCGGCGTTGAACGGCACGTCGAAGTTGAAGACGGCCGGCAGGTTGGAGATGTCCAGGCCGCGCGCCGCGACGTCGGTTGCGACCAGCAGGTCCACCTCGCCACGCTTGAACGCGTCCAGCGACTTGAGGCGCTCGTCCTGCGACTTGTCGCCGTGCAGCGCCGCTGTGCGCAGGCCATCACGCTCGAACGAGCGCGCCAAGCGGGCGACGCCGAGCTTCGAGTTGCCGAACACGATGGCTTGGCGGATCGAGCGCTCCTTGAGGATCTGCTTGATGATGGCCCGCTTGTCGTCGTCGGTAGCGCTGATGAAGCGCTGCTCGACCGTCGACGCCGTCTGGTTCGGGCGGGCCGTCTCGACGAGGATCGGGTCCTGCAGGTAGCTCTGGGCGAGCCGCTTGATCTCGGGCGAGAACGTCGCCGAGAACAGCAGCGTCTGGCGCGCCTTGGGCAGGAAGCTGAGGATGCGTTGCAGGTCAGGCAGGAAGCCGATGTCCAGCATGCGGTCGGCCTCGTCGAGCACGACGTACTCGACCTGATTCAGTACGCAGTTCTTGGCCTCGATGTGATCCAGCAGGCGGCCTGGCGTGGCAATCAACACCTCGACGCCGGCCTTGAGAGCGGCCGTCTGCGGCTTCATGTCGACGCCGCCGAAGACGACGACCGAGCGCAGGTTCGTGTGCTTGGCGTACTTCTTGACGTTTTCCGCGACCTGGTCGGCCAACTCACGCGTCGGTGCCAGCACGAGGGCGCGCACAGGGTGGCGCGCAGGCGACACGCTAGGGTTCTCGTGCTTGAGCATGCGCTGCAGCAGCGGGATCGAGAACGCGGCGGTTTTGCCAGTGCCGGTCTGGGCGGCGCCCATGACGTCACGGCCTTCCAAGACGATCGGGATCGCCTTGGCCTGGATCGGCGTCATCGTGAGGTAGCCGGAGTCGGCCACCGCGCGAAGCAGCTTCGGGTCAAGGGGAAGGGTGTCGAACCGGGCCGGTGGGGCCTGTTCGGCGTCCGCAGTGGCAGGCACGACGGGAAGGGACGCGTTTTCGCTCATAGCCAGCGATTATCGCCGGCTACGACTTTGAGGCGTTTCAGCGCGTCACGACCAGCCACTTGGGTGTCTTGAAGCGGACGATGCGGCGGTAGAGCGCGACGTAGATGGCGCCAAAGAGCACCATGCAGGCAGCGATCAGCGGCGTGGAATCCCAGAACGCCAGCGCAGGCACGAGCGACGTGATGCACAGCATCCACAGGTAGGGCGCCGTCATCGAATTGCGTCGAGTCATGGCGCGGGCATCGCGCGCCCCGATGGCCCAGCGCATCAGGCGGCGGTAGACGAGGGAGTGCAGGTGGATGCCGTCGGGCAGCCCCGTCGGCACCGCACGGATGACCTTGCGGCGGTACATCGAGAACAGCGTCTCGAACACCGGATAGACGCAGACCATAAGCGGGAACAGCGGCGAGACCTCGGGGTTGCGGGCGATCAGAAGGATGCCGATCTCGGCGAGGTAGAAGCCAAGAAAATAGGCGCCGCCGTCGCCCAGGAAGATCAGGCCTGATGGGAAATTCCAGACGAAGAAGCCCAGGGCTGCGCCCACGCCAGCCAACGCCCAAAGCGCCAGCGGGACGTCGCCAACCTGGTACGCCACGTAAGCGAAGACCAGCAACATCAGGCTCACGCACATGGACGACAAGCCGTTGAAGCCGTCGATGATGTTCACGGAATTCGCCACGCCAGCGACCGTAAAGATCGTGGCGATCCAGGCGCCAATTGCTGTTGAAACGAGCCAGTCGAGTCCCGGAACGTCCGTCTTGGTGATCGTTGCGCCAAGCAGCCAGATGCCCAGAACCGCCGACACAGCGGTCGCAAGCAGGCGCTTGGCAGGTGAGACACGCTTCGTAAGATCTTCAACCAGACCGGCCACGAAGGCGGGCAACCCACAGATCAACAGCATCGCCCCGAACTTCCAGTCAGGATGTCTGACCAAGGCGGCGACGGCGATACAGCTCAGCAGCCCGGTGAACATTCCCGTTCCGCCAATCCGAGGAACTGGTGTCGCGTGGAACTTCTGGGGGCCCGAAAGGTCGGCATCCGCGGATAGGTGTCCATGGCTGCGGGACGAGTGGATGACCATCAATGTCACCAGGGCGGCCACAAAAAACGACACGAGAAGATAGAGCATTGACTGAAGTTTACCGACGCGATCGTGGCGGCACGTCAACTGAGCCACCTCTAGAATCCGCCTCCGTTCCGACGAGGCGTCTTGGATTCCAAGGTGCGTCACTCCACAGTTCAACCGACTGGTAACACTCTTGCGCTGGCATCCCCTAACAGCTCTCCTGGCGGCAACACTGCTCGCCAGCACCACATCCGCACCAGCTGCCATCGACAGCCCCGAAGCCGAAGGTACGAGCCAGAACGCGGCGGGCAGCGGGCCGATCAAGTTGGGAACGACTACATCACGCAGTATTGCGTCCACCGACGAGTCGCCGAGATCGCTCGTGCCTGAAGACCGTCCGTTTTCAGCAAAGCCAGCCGCCCAGAGCGAATTCGAGAGTTATGCAAGCGAGCTAGCTGGTACTCCTGTTCAACGGCTTGGCGCCGACTTGATGCTGCCGACCCGCGGCGGCGTCGCTGCGACTGAGGCAAATCGACAAGTCCCGCCTGACTATGTAGTTGGTTTGGGCGACGAGATTCAGCTCACGATCTGGGGATCTGTCGATGCCGACCTCCGCCTGACGGTTGATCGGGCCGGCCGCATCGTGATTCCACGCGTGGGACCGGTGGTCGTAGCAGGGACCCGCCAAGCAGACCTGAACGAGTTGCTGAGTCGACGCGTCGGTCAAGTATTCAAAAATTTCAAGCTCAGCGCGACTCTCGGTCGCCTTCGCAGCATTCGCTACTACGTCACCGGCTTCGTGGGACGCCCAGGCGCCTACAGTGTTAGTAGCTTAGCTACGGTGATGACCGGGCTGGCGCAGGCGGGTGGTCCAGCAGCATCTGGAAGTTTTCGCAACATCGAATTGCGCCGCGGCGGCCAAACTGTTGGCTACTTTGATCTGTACGACCTGCTTGTCCGCGGCGACAAGAAAGGCGATCTGCCGCTCCAGGCAGACGACGTGCTCTTCGTCGGGCCAATTGGACCGCAGGTCGCACTCATTGGCAGCGTCAACAGCCCAGCCATCGTGGAGCTGAAAGGCAATGAGACCGTGAACGACGCCATCAGCTTTGTCGGCGGCCTGTCGACGGTTGCCGACAGGCGACGCGTGGCGATAGAACGGCTCAATGACCGCAATGACCGTCGCGTTGTCGAACTCGCGCTACCGCAAGACGGAGAGCAGCGAATGAATAACGGAGATGTGGTCCGGGCATTCAACAGCGTTGCCGTGGCACTGCCGCAAGCCAAACAATACAAGCGCGTTCGGGTCGAGGGCGAGGTAGCACGTCCCGGCGACTATGTACTCCCTCCCACGAGCACACTTGGGGACGCGCTTCAAGCAGCAGGCGGGTTGACGCGTGATGCATATCTCTTCGGCACCGATTTCTCCAGAGAAAGCGTAAAGAAGGCCCAGGAAGTCCAGTATGACCGCGCGCTTCGCGATCTCGAAACTGACTTCACCCGAAGCACTTCGACGCAAAAAGTGAGTAATGCGGAAGACGCCGCCGCAGCCGTCCAAAAACAAGCAGGCACAACGCGTCTCATCGAGCGCCTGCGCACCTTCCGTCCGACCGGCCGCATCGTGCTGGACCTGACTGATGCATCTCGACAACTACCATCACTTTTTGTTGAAGACGGAGACCGGCTCTTCATTCCTGCGCGCCCCAATACGGTGGGCGTTTTTGGCAGCGTTTTTAACGGCGGAAGCTATTTGCTCAAGGCCGGGAATACGGTAGATGACATTGTCAAGTTGGCCGGCGGTCCTACGCGCGGCGCAGATACGGCCAGCATGTTCGTGCTCCGCGCCAATGGCAGTGTCATCAGCGCGCGCCAATCAAGCAGCGGGTGGTTTGGAGGCAGCACGTTAACCAACCTGCAGGCACTTCCGGGAGATACGGTTTTTGTTCCAGAAGAGTTGAACAAGACCACGTTCATGCAGGAAGCAAAAGACTGGACGCAGATCCTCTATCAATTCGGCCTTGGCGCTGCCGCGCTGAAGACGATCAAGAACTAAACCTCAACGGACGAGCGCCTGACGTGGCCGAACTTCATACTGATCCTGTTGATTCAACTAATAGAGAGCTTGAGGAGAACCAACTGTCGTTGACCGACGTGCTCCTAATCTTGACGCTGCGGTCACGCCTGATCCTGCTCGGCTCGCTACTTATCGGATTGAGCGCGCTCGGCATCTCTTTCGCGATGACGCCGATCTTTACTGCTCGCACGTCATTTCTCCCTCCACAACAGCAGCAGAGTTCCGCAGCGTCTGCGCTGGCATCCCTCGGCGCTCTCTCCGGCCTAGCCGGTGCTGCCGGCGGCATCAAGAGTCCGGCGGACCAGTACGTGGCACTGATGCAAAGTGTCACCGTGGCTGACCGGATCATCGACCAGTTCAAGCTGATGACGAAGTTCGAGACGGAGTACCGTTTCGTTGCGCGCAAGAACTTGGACCAAAGCGTGCGCATTGCGGCAGGCAAAAAGGACGGGTTGATTGGCGTTGAAGTTGACTCCGATGATCCCGCTCTCGCAGCCAATATTGCCAATGCTTACGTAGAGGAGTTGCGCCGCTTCACCGCCGTGCTTTCGCTCACCGAAGCGCAGCAGCGGCGCGTTTTTTTTGAGAATCGGGTTAAGCAGTCTCAAGCCGCCCTGCTCAATGCGCAGAAGGATTTGCAGAACAGTGGCTTCAACGCGGGGGCTGTAAAGGCTGAACCCAAGGCGGCGGCTGAAGCGTATGCGAGACTGCAGGCCGAGCTGACCGCGGCAGAAGTGCGTCTGCAGGCCCTTCGCGCCAATCTGACGGACGGCGCGCCGGAGGTCAAGCGACAGCTGGAACTGATCTCTGCGTTGCGTGGCCAGGTGGCAAAGACGGAGGGAACGACCCTCGCCGCGGCAACCGACTCGGATTACATCGGCCGTTATCGCGACTACAAGTATCAGGAGACGCTTTTCGATCTGTTCTCAAAGCAATATGAGTTAGCTCGAGTCGATGAATCACGCGAGGGTGCCTTGATCCAGGTTATTGACCCAGCCACGCCGCCAGAGCGCAAAAGTCGCCCGAAGCGAGCGATTTTGGCGATGGTTTGGACCGTGCTTGGAGCCGCAGGGCTGTCTAGTTGGTCGGTCCTAAGAGTACTCTGGCGCCGCCGGCAGAAATCGAAGGAAGGCATTGAACGTCGCGAACGACTGCGCGCAGAGATCCTTTCCGGACGTTGAGGCCGGATCTCGTTATCTGTCCGCACAAAAAGTAATTTTCCAAGTAGCAAAACATGCGCACTTACAACCCTCGCAAACGAATTCTTGTCACTGGCGGCGCCGGTTTTTTGGGCTCGCACCTGATCGAGCGACTACTTGACCGCGGCGATGAAGTTGTTTGCGTCGATAACCTGTTCACCGGGGCCAAGCGCAATATCGAGCACATCCTCGACAACCCGCGGCTCGAATTCATCCGACACGATGTAACGTTTCCGTTGTATATCGAGGTCGATCAGATCTACAACCTCGCTTGTCCGGCAAGCCCGATACATTATCAACACGATCCCGTCCAGACAACTAAGACCAGCGTGCACGGCGCGATCAACATGCTTGGGTTGGCCAAGCGGCTGAAGGCTCGCATCTTCCAGGCCAGCACCAGCGAGGTCTACGGAGATCCGTCCATGCATCCCCAGCGTGAGGAGTACTGGGGCAATGTAAACCCAATCGGCCCGCGCAGCTGCTATGACGAGGGTAAGCGTTGTGCGGAGACGCTGTTCTTCGACTACAACCGTCAGCACAAGCTCGACATTCGCGTCGCTCGCATTTTCAACACCTACGGCCCACGCATGCATCCCAACGACGGCCGCGTTGTGAGCAACTTCATCGTACAAGCACTGCGTAACCAAGACATCACGCTCTATGGCGACGGCGATCAAACTCGTAGCTTCTGCTACGTGGACGACCTGATCGAAGGTTTTCTTCGTTTCATGAATCTCCCGGCCGGCGAAAACGGCACGCCGGGCTTTCCCGGCCCGATCAATCTTGGCAATCCCGGCGAATTCACGATTCGCCAGTTGGCAGAGAAGGTGGTCGAACTGACGGGCTCTAGTTCGAAGATGATCTATCTTCCACTTCCGTCCGATGATCCCAAGCAGCGCCAGCCTGACATCTCGGTGGCGCGCGAGAAGCTGGGATGGGAACCCACCATCGCGCTGGAGGAAGGCCTGAAGCGCACGATCACATACTTCGACTCGATCCTGGAGTGAGCGGAGCTGTGATGGGCGCCCGCTCGTCAACCCGGTTCGGGCAGCTCAAATCGGTGGTGGCAAAGAATGCGGCCTCCAGCTTCGTCTCCATGCTGTGGCTCAACGGGTTGTCATTGCTGGCAATCCCGGTCTACATCAAGCTGCTAGGAACAGGCTCCTGGGGGATCGTGGCTGCCTGCAGCAGCCTTCAACTGCTGTTCACGTTCATCGACATGGGCTTCAGCCAGATCGTGCCTCGCTGGGTGGCACGGGAAGCTCAGGAGCCGGCGCTGTTGCGCCAGTACATCCGCGCCTTTCACAAAATCTACGGCGGACTGGCTCTGGCAGGCTTCGTTGCCATTCAGGCCTGTGCAGATCCGCTGGCGAATCACTGGTTCAATGTCTCCGCGCCGCAAGCTGCGGAACTTGAGCTGTGCATCCGCCTGGTTGCATTCCAGTTGCTCTTCCAGTTCGCAAACAACCTGTACGTGGGCATCTGGCATGGCTTGCAGCTTCAGGTGCAGGCCAATGCTCGCAGCTGTGTATTCGGTACGCTCAAGCACGGCTTAGCGATGGGCACGCTTCTCTGGGTAGGGCCCAACCCCGCGTACTACGCAGCAGCGTTTGGGCTGGCATCGCTGGCCGAACTGGTTGCGAGCGTGGCGGCAACCCAACGGCGCGGACTGCTGGCCGCGGCGCCCGCAGGGCAGCATCTGGACATGAAGCCGTTCCTGCGGGAGGCCGGAGTGCTTTCCTTCGGCATCATGATTGGGCTGGCAGTCAGCCAGATGGACCGGGTGGTCCTAAGTCGCCTCGTGCCGGTCGACAGCTTCGGCGTCTATGTCGTCGTCGCCAACCTGGCTCTGGCCTTTCTTGCACTTCAGGCTCCGCTGACGCGGGCGTACTTTCCAGTCCTTGTGCAAGACGTGAAGACAGAAGGGCACGTCAATCGGGCGACCTTGCGGCGGCTGATCCTGGGGAACACGCTGATCTGCGTGCTTCCCGCGCTGGTCATGTGTGCCGTAGCCGATTGGGTGCTGCGCGTGTGGGTTCACAACGAGCATTTTGTCGAACAGGGAACCATGCCGCTGCGCCTGCTGCTCGTCGCAATGTGCCTGAACGCCCTGTACAACTGCTTCTATCAAGTCATCGTGGCGCACGGCAAGGCCCACGTCGTCGTGAAACTGAATCTGGCATGCCTGATCGTAGGCGTCTTGGCTGTGGCCGCGCTGTACGGCCATGCGTCGTTGTCGCTGGGCGGCGTCATCTGGGTCGCGACCACACTTACCCAGCTTGTCCTGGGTGCCACTTGGTACTGGCACACGAGCAAGACGACTAGCACGAGCGAGCCCGCCGCAGCGGACACGCGTTGACGGCTCGATCTCAAGTCACTTCAACCTCTACTATTGACATCATGATCGCGTTCTATTGCCAAGGCGGACTTGGCAATCAGCTCTTCCAGTATGCGACCGCGCGTCGTCTGGCCATGCGCCACCAGGAAGAGCTGGTGCTGGATCCCCACTGGTTCGAGCACCCTCGCGAAGGCGAAACCGTCCGTCCTCTGGAGTTGATGAAATACGGCATCCAGCTGCGCATAGCCACAGCCCAGGAGCAACGTCGCTGGCGGCCCCTGAGGCACCGCTGGGCTCCTTATCTCGGCTCTTTGCTGCCGTTGCTCACGATCCGCGAGCGCGGTGTGGCTTACAACCAATCGGTCGAGTTGGCCCCGCCAGACAGCTATCTCTTCGGGTTCTGGCAAAGCGAGAAATACTTCAAAGACATTAGAGAGGATCTGCTTCGCGAGTTGCAGCCAATCGCACCGCCTTCGGCGCGTGACGTCGTCGTGATCGACCAAATGCGCGAATGCACGGCAATTGGCGTGCATGTGCGACGCGGCGACTATGTGACGCTCAACAGTGCTGCCGCCTATCACGGCGTCTGCTCATTGGACTACTACCAGCGCGCGATCACCCATGTCGCCAGCCGCGTCGACAATCCCGGGCTGTTCATCTTCTCCGACGATCCGGACTGGACGAGGGAGAATCTGCGTACGCCGCACCGGACGCACTACATCGCCCACAACGCGCCTCAAGACGCCTTCCAGGACGTGCGACTGATGAGCCATTGCCGCCACCACGTGATTGCCAACAGCAGCTTCAGCTGGTGGGGGGCCTGGCTCGCCGATGCCCAGAACCAGATCGTGGTCGCACCCGAGAAGTGGTTCCAGGCAGACCGCCCGACGCCGGATTTGCTGCCATCCCACTGGACCCGTCTCTGAAATGCCAGCCACTCCCAGCGTCACCGTCGTTATTCCGACGTACAACCGCGGCGAGGAATTGCGCCGGGCGCTCGAGAGCCTGGTCCGCCAGACCGACTCCGGCTTTGACGTCTTCGTCTGCGATGACGGTTCGTCCGAGGACATCCAGGCTGTGGTCGATGAATTCCGCGGCAAGCTGGACATCACTTGCCAGCGCATCCACAACTCGGGCGGACCAGCCCGTCCAAGAAATGTCGGACTGAAGCATGCCCGTGGAGACTGGGTGAGCTTCCTGGATTCGGACGACTGGTGGCTACCGCACCGGATGGCGTCTATCAGGCCTCACCTGGTGGACAGCGCGGACGTTGTTTACCACTCGTTGAGCGTCACACGTTCGGCGACGGCCAACCACGTCGGCAGTGGTGACGCGAAACTCGGCCAGCCGCTGCGCGACACCGACACGGTGAAGCACATGCTCCGTTTCGGCAATCCGCTGCCGACATCGGCCACGCTTGCCCGCTCCGCGCTCATGCGTGACATAGGCGGCTTTGACGACCGGCGTGAACTCGCGTCCGTCGAAGATTTCGATGCCTGGCTTCGACTGGCCGCTAAAGGTGCTCGTTTTCGCTACGTCCCTGAATCCCTGGGGTTCTACTGGGTGGGTGAAGACAACATCAGCGCGTTCACGGTGCGTCAGTACGAACGCCAGCGCACGCTCTTTGACAGACAGCTGACCTTGCTGCCGTCGCGCTATCTGCGCAGCGCGCGAAGCAACTTCAACTATCTGCTGGGCAGCTATGAACTGATGCTGGGCCTGCCCGACTCTGGTCGACTGAGTCAAGTCGAGCTGACGGTGGAGCCTGTGCGGTGGTTGAAGGCTCGCGCGAAGACCCTGCGGCGCAACCTCTTTCCCACGAGGCCCGCATGAGCTCTGGACGTCGTGTCCTGCTGTGCTGCGAACAGTACGCACCAAGTGTCGGCGGCGTGCAGGAAGTCATGCGCCAGATCGCGGAGCGGCTGGCTCAGCGCGGCTTTGTCGTCACGGTAGCGACAAGCGTTCACCCCCGTCGCGCTCCTGTCGAGATGCTCAATGACGTGCGCGTCGTTTCCTTCCCGATCAATGGCAACCGTGTCCATGGCATCACCGGGCCGGTCGCCGACTATCAAAGCTTTCTGAAGGACGGTGGATACGACGCCATCCTGATCAAAGCCGCACAGCAATGGACATTCGATGCAGCGGTGGATGTGATCGACGCGCTGCAGGCACGCAAGGTATTCATCCCATGCGGCTTCTCGGGTTTGCACGACCACCGCTATTCCGCCTACTTCGCGGACATGCCGGGATGGCTGCGCCGCTTCGATGAGCTCGTTTTCTACTCTGACACCTACCAGGACATCACGTTCGCAAGGGCCCACGGGTTGCATAACTTGCATGTGATTCCCAACGGCGTTGACGAGCGGGAGTTCAAGGATACTGACGCTGGCGACGTCCGATCGGCTTTGGGCATTGCGGCGACCGACGATATTGTCCTGAGCGTCGGCAGCATGATCATGGCGAAAGGGCACTGGGAGGTCGTCCGCGCCTTTCGCCAAGCGCGCTTGGCGCGACCGGCCACACTGGTCATCAACGGCAATCATCCGCACGGCGGGTTCGTCTCTTCGCTCAAGCGCCTCGTCAAGCATGCGCTGACCGGCCGTTGGCCCATCCGCTTTGAAGCGGCACTTGCGTTGCTGTCACCGGGCAAGAAGGTGCTCATCGTCGATCTTCCACGCGACGAGCTGATCAAGCTATACAACGCTGCCAACCTGTTCGTCTTTGCATCCCATGTGGAGTACTCGCCCCTGGTCTTGTTCGAGGCTGCGGCATCGTCAACCCCGTTTATCGCCTCGGACGCCGGTAACAGCCGCGAGATTGCGGCCTGGACCGAGGCCGGGATCGTGATCGGGCGTCGTGAAGGTCGGGGGCGCGCCTGTGAGGTGTCAGAGATCCGCAAGGCCATCGAATCGATGCTGACCGAACCCGGGCTGGCTGCAAGAGGTACCGCAGGCCGCGTTGCCATCCTGTCACAAGGGTTCACCTGGGACAGGATTGTCGACAAGTACATCGACGTCCTGAAACTGGCATAGGCGGCCATGCCGCCTATTCCGCTTCAACCTATACGCGCGTCGTCGTCGATACTCCACCATGCAGCCGTATTTCATCTTCTACTTCAGTCAGCTCGCTGCGATCCTCATCGCGCGGACGCTCGGGCTGAAGGACAACAAGTACGTGCTGTTGGTACTTCTCACACTGGCAACCTGCTTCGCAGGTTTACGGGGTGAAATCGGCACGGATGTTGTCGCCTATCGCAGCTTTTACGAAGGGATCGCGACGCAAGAGAGCGAGGTCGTCTTCGAGCCCCTGTTCCTGATCATCTCGCTGCTCGGGAATGCGATGGGCTTGTCGTCACAGTTCCTGATCTTCTCGGTGGCCGCGCTTCAGGGGTTCTTTCTGTACCTCACGCTGAAACGGATCGAGGAAAAGGACTTCTTCTACCTGCTGTTCATCACGACGTTCTTCGTCTATCTCCAGATGAACATCATCCGTGTCGGGCTGGCACTGTGCATCCTGGCATACGCGCTCGTGCTTAACGAAGAACGGAAGAGGGCGGCAGTGCCGATGTACATCGTCAGCCTGCTGACGCATGTGTCTGCGGCGTTCGCGCTGCCACTTTTCTCGAGACGCTGGTATCGCGCCATTCCGCTCGTGATCGCGGCGGTCTTCGTGTTTCAAGATTTTTTCCTGAGCAAGCTGGTGGCTTACTTCATCAGCGATGACATCATTAGGACCGCAAACGACTTCGTCGGGATCGGCTTCCTGGCATCGCTGGCAATAGTCACCTACTGCATCTCGGTGGAGAAGAAGTGGGGTGACCGGGCAATCCGAATCTCTTTCTTCGCCTTCGGAATCTTCAAGATCGCAATTCCGCTGCTTCCTGCGTTTGACCGGATTTCCCTGGTGTTCAGCGTGCCGCTCTTCCTACTTCTGCTGCGAGCGAGGATCATGACGCGCACGCGCCTCGCCCTCGTCCTGCTGATTCTCTACAACACCTACGGAAGCCTGTCCTTCATCGCCAACAGCGATGCGTCCATCGAGTCCCTGATCGCCGAAAACCCCGGCTTCTCCTTACTCTACGCCGACACGCACTGGGTGCCTTATGAGTTCTTCTGGAAGTAGCAAGCTCAGCGTCCTGTTTTGCGTCCATCGATCCAACCCGCATCTGCGCGACGCCATCGACAGCGTACTTTCTCAGACGCAAGAAGACTTCGAGTTCCTGATCGGCGCCAATGCCTGCAGCGACGAGTTCTTCGTTGAGCTGACGGCACTCGCCGACGACCCGCGAGTGCGGATCTTCCGCACCCAGTTGCCACAACTCGCGTTCACGCTGAACTACCTCGCAGAGCAGGCATGCGGCAGCTGGTTCATCCGCATGGACGCCGATGACGTCTGCGAACCCCATCGCTTCGCACGTCTGCAGCAGGAGATCGACCGCGGCGAGCACGACGTGATCGGCTCGTGGGCGACGCTGATTGACGCCAGGGACCGCGTGATAGGCCAGTTCACGCCGCCGAGAGAGCCGCGCGCCATCCGCCGCAAGTTGCTCTTCTCCAATCCGATTGCGCACCCGACAGTTGCGTTCAGCCGCAGCTTCCTGCTGCAGATGCGCGGCTACCTGGGAGGCTACGTCTCCGAAGACCTTGATCTATGGATGCGAGCGATCCGCTCCGGCGCTCGCCTGACCAACATCGAGGAACCGCTGCTGCGCTACCGCATGCACGACGGGCAGGTCAGTCGTTCGCGCCTCGGATACGCGGAGACCGCGGCGCACTGGCAGCGCGAGTTGCTGCTCGCGCCGTCTTTCTACAACGCACTGGGCTGGGGCATCGCCACCGCGAAGGCGGTGGTAATGCCGCTGCGCAATCGTTTCAAACACACAGTCAACCCCTGACTCCGATGCCGCCTTCTGACGCCGTCGCCAATAGACCCGCAGTCGGACCTGCAGCACCTTGCAGCCCGCTGCGCTCGCCGCATGCCTCGTGCAGCCCCCCGTTGCCATGCAACTGACGACACGGGGCGCGCAATGGCTGTGATGCAAAAGCTCTGGTTCTTCTCCCGTGATGAGCGAACGCATCGCCTGTTCCGCTCCAGCTGGCATCATGCCGCCGAGGCTTGCGGGGCCGCGGTGCAGGTGGTTTGTCGCGGGTTCGGGGCGAGCAACGCCTTTGCGGCGCTCAGGGTTTTCATCGGCGCATCCGGCCACAGGCGTGTGATTTTCGGCACCAGCGAGGTCTGCCTCTACGGCGCCTTTTCGGGCAAGCAGGACATCTGGGTCTTCACCGGGCTGGGGCGCCTCTTGATAGGTAACGGCCTGACTTCCCGTGCCATCCGCGCATTGTTGAGGTTCATGTACCGAGAGCAGATGCTCGTCGTACTGAATGAGGCTGATCGCGAGGTGATCCAGCGCGCCATCGGCCACAACCCCGTGGTGCTGGAGGGTGAAGGTTACCGATTCCCTCCGACGCCTATGGCCCGCCCCGCACGGCAGGGGCTCACGTTCGCGTACGTGGGACGCTTGCTGAAGTCCAAGGGCGTGGATCAACTGGTCGCCAGCTTTGCACGCCACTCCCGACCCGACTGGACGCTGATGCTGATCGGCGACAGTGATTTTTCCAACCGCGATTCGGTCCCGGCTGAACAAATCCGTGATCTGACCCAGTCTTCGCAGGGCAAGATCATCAGCACCGGCTTTCGATCCGACGTTGCCGCCCTGCTGCTGGAAGTCGACGTGCTGATTTCCCTGTCCCGCCGTGAGGGACTTCCCTTCGCGATCCTTGACGGGGTGGCGGCAGGAGCGCACCTAGTCCTGTCACCTGTGCCCGGGCACCTTTCCTTCGATAGCCTGCCCGGCGTCACGTTCGTGGAGCCGCGCGAGCTCGGCCGGCTTTTCGAGGAGATATCGGACAATACGGCATCGTTCCTGACGTTTGATCGCGCCGCGCGTCTGGCCATGTGCGAACAGAGATTTGGCCATGACGCAATCACGGCATCAATCAAAGACCTGTTGACAGCTCCTCGCAGCGCCCTCACCTCTTGAGTGTGCCCCCATCGAACACGACCCCATGACTAACTCTTCCCAGAAGCGCCCACTGGTCCTGCTCGAGCTCAACGAGATCAATTTCTCGGTGGTAAAAGAGTACGTCGCTGCGGATCCGACGCTGTTCCCGTCTCTGCAACGGCTCATGGCCTACGCCATGGTGCACACGGAAGCCGAGGCGCGGTACGAGGACATCGAGCCGTGGATTCAGTGGGTTTCAGTACACACGGGCCTCAGCTACGACGAGCACCGTATCTTTCGTCTCGGCGACATTGCCGGCTCAGGCATACCGCAAATCTACGAGGCGCTGGAGCGCCAGGGCGTGTCGGTAGGCTGCATTTCGCCTATGAACGCGGAGAATCGGCTGAAGAATCCCTCGTACTTCGTGCCGGATCCGTGGACATCAACGCCGACGGATGGCTCTTGGTGGAGCCGCACATTGCACGAGGCCATTGCTCAGGCGGTGAATGACAATTCCAAGGCGAAAGTCAGCCGGAAGAGTCTGTGCGCATTGGTGCTGGGCGTTGTCCGGTTCGCCAGGCCGAGAAATTACACCCGGTACCTTCGGCTGCTGGCCGGCGCGAAGGGCGCGTCGTGGCGCAAGGCGCTGTTCCTCGATTTGCTGCTGCATGACATGCATATGCGGCTGCTGCGTGCGCGCAAGCCGGGCTTCTCGAGCCTGTTCCTCAACGCCGGCGCGCACATTCAGCACCACTATTTCCTGAGCGCAAAACCCATCAAGCAGAGGACGAGCAACCGCAACCCCTCATGGTACATCGGGGCGCATCTTGACCCCGTGAAGGAGATGCTCGAGTTCTACGACGGCGTGATTCACGACTACCTGCAGGCCGACGATATCGAGTTCATCGTGGCGACCGGGCTGTCACAGCAGCCGTACGACCGCCTCAAGTACTACTACCGCCTGCAGGAGCATCGGAACTTCTTGCGCCAAGTCGGCGTCGATTGCGTTGCGGTCCATCCGCGCATGACGCGAGACTTCCTCGTGGACTTCGCGGACGCCGCGTCCATGACCGCGGCGATTGCGCGCTTACGCTCCCTGCGGGTCGAGCACGATGGCGTGCCGCTGTTCGACGAGATCGAAGAGCGCGGCAGCAGCGCTTTCGTGACGCTCACCTATCCGCACGAGATCACGCCTTCGACCGCACTGCTGGTCGACAATGTGCGCGTGCCGCTGCTACCCCTGGTCGCCTTCGTCGCGTTGAAGAACGGCATGCACCGGTCGGAAGGATATGCCTACTTCAGTGCCGGGGTCGCGAAATACGCCCCAACGGACCGCCAGCACGTGAAGGCGCTGCACGAGTCGATCCAGTCCTACTTCCGAAATACCATTGCCTCCCGTCACGCGTGATGTCGGCGTCCACAGCAAGCGCTACCGCTCGCCTGGCATACATCGATGCGCTCAGGGGATTCGCCATCGTTTTGGTGGTGATCGGACATGCACTGCAGTACGGCATACCAGAGCCGGACAACAACCCCTTGTTCCGGTTCATCTACGCGTTTCACATGCCGCTGTTCATGTTCGTCAGCGGCTTCGTCTATTCGGGTTTCGGCCGCACGATCACGGCGGAGCTCCGACTGAAGTCGCTGTCTTTGCTTGTACCATTCATAGCTTGGCTGCCCGTCACGTTGCTGTGGACGGAGCTCGGGCCCACACCGATTGGAGCGGGCAGGTTTCTGGCCAACGTGATTGCCTCCCCGGACGCGGGCGGGCTGTGGTTCCTGTGGGTGCTGTTCCTGATCAATGTGATCGTGCTCGCGGGGCGCACCATCACGCCCAGATCACCTCTGGCAGCCGCATGGGCGATGTGGGCCATCCTGAACGTCGTGGCGTTGATCCGCCCACAATCGAATATCCTCGGACTGAAGCTGCTGTGTTGGCATCTGCCATTTTTCCTGACTGGCATCAGCTTACGCAGGACTAGGTTGGCGAGCCAATTGAACTGGGCGCTCGCCCTGGTCAGCAGCCTAACGTTCCTCGTGTTGAGCGCGTTCTGGGTACGCGCTGGAACCAGCCCGCTCGCCGTCCACTTGGCCGCATTGCCCAGCATGGTGCAATTTGCTTCGCTGCGCGTCTTCAACTACGCGGTCGCATTCTCGGGCATCCTTGCTGCGTTCTCTGTATTCGCGGCAATCTGCAAGGCCAGATTATTGCCGTGGCTCGACAGGCTGGGTCGAGTGTCGCTGGAGATCTATGCCACCCACATTTACTTCCTGGCACTGACCGTCGCCCTGGTCGCCATGTGGGACGTGCCTGAGACTGTTCGGGTCGCCACCATTTTTGGCGGAGGTCTCGCGGGAGCGCTCCTGGCCAGCGCCGCCATCAAGAAATGGCCGCCGCTGGCCGTCGTGATGTTCGGGGCGCGCAACCGCCCTACCCTCGGTGTGGCGGGCTGAGCAACATGGGTCTCATCCGCGCGCTGCTTGCCTTCACCGTCGTTTTCGCCCATTCACCCTGGAACGACGGCGTGGCCCTCGTAGGGGGACGCAACGCCGTGCAGCTCTTCTATGTCATCTCCGGCTTTCTCATCGCACATGTTCTGCGGACCAATGCCACCTACCTGAATCCGATCAGCTTCTATGCCAATCGCGCCCTGCGCATCTATCCCACGTACTACGTGGTGCTGCTGCTGTCTCTCGGGCCCGCACTGCTGACAAATTCTCCGTTCCTCGATTTCACTCGACATGCGGGCGCTACCGCCACCACGCTGCTGACCATCGCCAACGTGACAATCTTCGGGCAGGACTGGGCCATGTTCGGCCAAGTTGTGGGGGGCGATCTATCGTTGGCCATTGATTTCACACAAGCCGATACACCCCTGTATCGGGGTCTCATCATTCCGCAGGCCTGGACCTTGGGTGTCGAGCTAACCTTCTATCTACTCGCGCCATTCCTGCTGAAGCGCAGCAGCGTCATCGTTGCCGCGCTGGTGCTGTCACTGACTGCTCGGGCCTGGCTATTCCATGTAGGAATTGGCGCCACCGACCCTTGGTCGTATAGGTTCTTCCCGGCCGAGTTGTCGCTGTTTCTGCTGGGCGCGCTGGCCAATCGATGGGGACTCGCTGTCTGGCGCCAAACCCTGCCAAATCCGCAGAGGCTCGCGCAAGCGAGCGCCCTGGCCGTGGCGACGCTTGCTGCGCTGATCTGCGCCTATTCCATGGTCCCATTGCCCGAGGCCGTCAAGACCGTTGCATTGATCGGCATCTTTGTCATCTTGCTTCCACTGACGTTTCTGCATCGACCCAGGGGACGCTGGGATAGGTGGCTAGGCGAACTCAGTTATCCGGTCTACATCGGGCACATATTGATGATCTTGGTTGTGGGTATCGTGCTGCGCCGCCTGCAATGGCAAATGGATGCGGCCGCGCTGACACTCTTCAATCTGGCGCTGTCGATCGCTTTCGCGTCGCTGCTGAACCTGTTGCTGGAGCGGCCGCTGGAGCGCCTGCGGGCCCGTGTTCGCCGTGGCACCGCTGTCAATCTGCGCGGCGCTCAGCGAACTGCTGCAGGCTGATTTCAGCGCCAGAAGACGCTCGGGAGCCGAACCAGTTCGATCTCCACCGACGGTGTTCTCAAGAGCTTGCGATCCAATCCAGGCGCTGATGCGTCGATTGCCAAGTCCCAACTTAACGCTTTAAGTTCTGGCGCCTGTTTCAATACCACGCTGGCCAGAGGTGCCATTGACTTGTCAAACGACACGTATCCCACGCGCATTCGGCGCGCAGTCCGTACGATCTTGTCCACCGCAGAGGTGCAAGCCGGTCGATCTGGTCCGTTCAGACACTCGGCCGCGTCCGCCGCAGTCGATGGAAGGTAGTACGCGTGCTGGTAGCCCCGATCTGCGACCAGGGTTTGCGCCGGACCGGCGGCAGCCTCTTGCGTTTCCACCCATACCCGCGGCTTGATGGCATACAGCCGGTCCAGTCGATCTAGCTCATCGACAGCTTGCTTGACGTTGCCTTCGGTCATGTTCTTCCAGTCGAGCCAAAGGCCGAGCTCCGGTCGAGCCCGCGCAATTTCCAAGGCACGCTCCAGCGTGAAGCCGGTCGGAGCCACTGGTGGGTGGACAACATCAAAGCGCTTGCGCTCGACATCGAACACGACGTCCATCTCAACGCCTTCGAAGGCTCGCATGCCTTCCATCAATGCCATTTCACTGTCGTTGCGATGGGCGAACAAGCGAGGCTTTCGGCCTGACTGCGTCGACTCATGCAGTGCCAAGCGCGCTCGGCTGAGATAGTCCTTGCGATCACCAAACGTGAGTTGGTCGTATGCGAGCGTGCCAGTGGCTGGAAACAGAGTTCGCAACACCGGCTTGAAATCTTTCGCAACGATCGATCGCCGAACATCCTCGGTTGCGACGCCGTCGAGCCCGAACAGATCCAGGATGGATTCATGCAACCAAGGCAGCGCAAACGGCTCTGCCGTTCGCGCTCGCAGCCGCGCATATTGCAGCGGCTGCGCGCGCACGGCCGCTTCGTTCCAGTAGAAAACCAAAGGGATCTCGACGTGCCGAGCCGAATGGGCTGCACTGGAGTGCCCTGTACCCCCGTCCGGATCCTCTCCGTGATCTGGCGCAAAGATCACGACGGTCGGGCGCTCGCGCCTGTGAGCCGCCTCGATGACGCGGTCGACGATCTCATCGACGAGCGTCATGGCTGCGTCGTAGCAGTTCACGTCAGCAGTTCGATCGGTCGCGTTGCCGAAATAGCGTTCGCCGCGCTCAACGTTCTCAAAACGTTTACGCACGTCGTGTGGCAGGCTGCGGCAGTAGTCACCATGTCCTGTAGCGAGGTGCGCGACGGTGAAGGTCGCACCGTCACGCGGTTCAGCCAGAGAACTCACAACCTCATCGACCATATCAAGGTCGGCGGTATTGCCTTTACCCCAGCCCAGCTGGTACTCCAGGCCTTTGGGAAGCGTCACCTCCCGGTTGACGAAGTAACGCGTGCGGTGAGCCTCCGCCGCAATCGAACGGATCGGCGAGTCCCAAGGTCCGTGGGCGGATTGCCCCGAGAACCAAGCGGTCTGCACACCTGTCGCCCTGAGCTCTCCTATCAGTGACTGGTTTGCATTCTGGTGATTGCTGCTCTGACGCAACATCAAGTCCGAGACGGACTGCAGCGTATGCGAGTAGGTCGAGACGGTGTCCGTCATCGTCACGATCGCGTCGCGTCTCGCAAAAAGGCGCGGCGTCGTTGGATAAGGGTAACCGTAAAGCTGCCAGTGCCATCGTGTCGTGGACTCGCCCAGCAGCAGAACGACATCCATGTCGTGCGGCGCGGGGATGCCACTGGGCAGCGCTGGTGCCTCCATACGGGGAAAAGACCGGACATAACGCAAGGCGTCGCGCGCCGGCGTGATGATCGAGACCAACGCACCGACCAGCAAGCTGAACACGAGCAGCGGTGCGGCTGCCCGCGCAGCAATTTTCGGAAGCTCGAGCGGCTTACCAAGGCAGACGAGCACCGCCATCTGAACGGCGAACGACGCCATGAACCTGAGTCGCAGGCTCGCCAGCGCGAAATCCATGGCTTCCATCGCATGCGTCTGCAATAGCGCGAGGAACGTATCTCCGCCGAACCCGTAGATCTCAAGCGCTGTGCTGACATATCCGGCGAGAAAATACAGCAGCCCCACCGCCAGCCACCGCGGCGATACCTGTCCACCGCGATAGACCAGCATCGCGAGCAGCAGGCTCGCCCAGATCGGCAGCGTTAGACATCCCGCGCAGACCAGCATCAAGAACCGCTGAACCACGGCGGGGAAACTGAACTGGGCCGTCAACAACGACAACACGCCGACCGTTGCCAGCAGCATCGCGGTCTGCCGCAGATTCCCATCCAGCTCGGACAGGAGGCCACCCCGCGCTTGCTCAAGCACCGCCAGCGCCAGCAGGACAAGCGCGGCATAGGTTACGGACGGGAGTAACCGCGTCTCTTCAACAGGGCGTGGGCTGTCGACACTTCCGAGCGAGGGGAACCATTTCATTGATTTAGTATCCACGCCAGCGCCCGCGCTTCCGGCGGGTTATTGCCGCAAGGCTCATCCGTTACTCTGCGGACGAATATTCGTTGATCCAGCGGCGCAGCATGGCCCGCACCTCGTCGCTGGGCATGGCCGCTCGCGGCAGCAGGTCGGACGCGAGGCTGCGCACGAGTTCGTCTGCCGCGCCGGTTGGATCCAGCCGCGCAACCGAAAGCCGGGCGTTGGCGGTCGGCAAGGACAGGTCGCCCTTGGCGAGCAGTTCCTCGTACAGCTTTTCCCCTGCTCTGAGGCCCGTGAACTCCAATCGGATCTGGTCGGCGCTCAGTCCCGATAACCGAATCATGTCGCGCGCCAAGTCCACGATCCTGACAGCCTCCCCCATGTCAAGGATGTAGACACGCCCCGTCTGCCCGATCGTCATCGCTTGCACCACCAGACTCGCTGCTTCGGGGATCGTCATGAAGTAGCGCGTGACCTCCGGATGTGTCACGGTGACGGGGCCTCCCTTGGCAATCTGCTCCTTAAACTTGGGAATCACGCTGCCGCTTGACCCGAGCACATTGCCAAAACGCACGGCCATGAACTGGGTGGCGTGCCCGAGTCCCGCCATGTGACTGATGACCATCTCCGCCGCTCGCTTGGTCGCCCCCATCACATTGGTGGGATTGACCGCCTTGTCTGTCGAGATCAGCACCAGGCGCTCAGCCCCGTGCTTAGCAGCAGCCAGACACGTCAGGTAGGTGCCAAGCGTGTTGTTCCTCAAGGCAGCCCAAGCGTTGTCGTCCTCCATCAATGGGACATGCTTGTAGGCCGCCGCATGGAACACGATCTGCGGCCTGTACTTCTCAAATACATGAAGGAGCTGCTCCCCGTCCTTCACGTCACCGATCAGCCGCACCAGCGGAATCATCGGGAAGGACTCGGCCAGTTCCTGCTCGATCCTGTAAAGCGCGTACTCGTTCAATTCATAGAGAACGATCCGCGCGGCACCATACTTCGCGACCTGGCGGCACAACTCTGATCCAATCGATCCGCCAGCACCCGTGATCAGAACCGTCTTTGAACCCAGACATTCCAGGATGCCCTGCTCGTCGAGCTCCACCGCTTCACGTCCCAGGAGATCTTCAGGCTCGATGTCCCGGACTTGATTCACGGACCGGCCGGCCAGCAACTCCTGACTGCTCGGCACAGTCAGCACGGACAGACCGGTGCTCACGGCCAAGTCCAGCGCGCGACGACGTTGTGCCATGGTTGCACCGGGCATGGCGACGATGATGTGGGTAATCCCGTGCATCTCAGCTAGCTGCTTCACGTCGTCCAGCATGCCGATGACGGGGACGCCAGCGACCCGCGCTCCTCGCTTAGCCGGTGAATCGTCCAGGTAGCCGACCACCACCCAACCCTGTTGGTGCTGAATTCCGGCGGCCAGTAGCCGCCCCGCATCACCGGCACCCATCACCAATGCGCGGCGCTGCTCCCGAGCATTGCCACTGATCTTGCTCCGCATATGTTCATAGAGCATGCGGTAGCCCATACGCATCATGGCCAGCACCATCAAAGTGAACACCGGATGCAGCGCCAGCACAGATCGGGGTACCTTGGTCAACTGCGCCATCAGCACGACCACCGCCACGAGCAGGCCAGCACCCGCGCAAACAGCGGCCAATCGTTTGACCTCGCCAAAACCGCTGAAGCGCCACATGCCTTTAGGCACGCTGAACATCTTTAGCAATGCGCCGTACAACACAACTATGGCGAGCAGCAACCAGTGGTCGTAGTCTGGTCTCGCGCTGAACCAGCGCTCAAAGCCAAGTCGGAACAGATAGGTTGCCTGCCATGCCACTGCAATGGCAGCCATGTCCAACGCCAGCGCCAGCGTTTCGCGGTGCGGGCGGATGCGTGTCAGAAACGCATCGAGCGACAGCCAGTTCATCGTTTCAAATCTTTCGTCGACGGCACTCGGTGCGTCAGATCTTCAAGGCGCCAAGCGTCGCCAGGATCAGGCGCACGTCACCGGCAAGGCTGGCGGTGCGCACGTAGTCGGCCGCGAGCTTGAGCTTCAAGGGCATAACGACATCCACGTACTCGCGCTCGGGGTCTGTGGCCTTGGCCAGCAGTTCGCTCTCATTGCGAAAACTCAGCGATGCTGGATCGGTGATGCCAGGCCGCACGGACAGCACGACATCCCGCAGGGACACGGGGTACATCGCCACGTAGCGAGGGACTTCGGGCCGAGGTCCAACGAGGCTCATTGCGCCGCGCAGCACGTCCCAGAGTTGGGGGAACTCGTCGAGCTTGGTGGCTCTCAGAAAGCGGCCAGCACGCGTGATACGGGGGTCCGCGCCGACGGTGATATCCGAACCCGGTTGAATGCGCATCGTACGGAACTTGTGGATCGTGAAAGGCACGCCGAAGCGGCCGACGCGGGTCTGGCGGAACAGCGCCGGGCCGGGCGAGTCGAGCTTGATCCACAGCGCGACGGCCAGCAGCAGCGGCAGCAACAGCAGCAGGCCGATGCCTGACGCGACGATGTCGAAGATCCGCTTGCTCAAGGTTGGGGCTCAGGCCAGCAGCGCGCGCACCGCGGCGATGACGCGCTCGACATCGGCATCGCTCATCGCCGTGTAGAGCGGCAGGCTAGCGGTGCGCTCGAAGGCCTTCTGCGACTGCGGGAACTGCTCGGGAGTCAGGCCGTAGCGATCGCGCCAGTACGGGTGCAGATGCAGCGGCACGTAGTGCACGCTGCAGCCGATGCCGGCGGCAAACATGCCTTCGATGAAGGCGTCACGGGAGATGAGCGCGTCGTCCGTCAGACGCACGACGTAGAGGTGCCACGCATGCGTATCGCCCTCGGGTGCCACGGGAGGCAGGATCAGCGGCAGGTCGGCAAACGCGGCGTTGAAGCGCTCGGCGATCTGCTCGCGACGCTGCTGGAAGCCCCGCACCCGCTTGAGCTGGTGCAGTCCCAGCGCCGCCGCGATGTCCGTCAGGTTGTACTTGAACCCCGGCGCGACGATCTCGTAGTACCAGCTCGGCACCTTGGCCGTGAAGCGGTCGAAGGCGTCGCGGCTCATGCCGTGCAGGCGCATGACGCGGGCGCGCTTGGCGAGTTCGGGGTTGCGGGTGACCAACATGCCGCCCTCACCTGTCGTCATCGTCTTGTTGGCATAGAAGCTGAAGACCGTCGCGTCGGTGCCCAAGGTGCCGATCAGCTCCTTTTCCAACGTCGTCGGCAGCGCATGGGCGGCGTCGTCGATGACGCGCAGGCCGTGGCGGCGGGCAATGTCCAGAACCGCGATCATGTCCACGGCCAGGCCGGCGTAGTGCACGGGCATGATGGCCTTCGTGCGCGGCGTGATCGCGGCTTCGATGGCGGCGATGTCGATGTTCAATGTCGCCGGGTCGACGTCGACGAGCTTCACATCGGCGCCGAGGTAGCGGACGACTTCCGCCGTCGCCGTGAAGGTGTGCGTCGTCGTGATGACTTCGTCGCCGGGGCCGATGCCGATGGCTTCCAGGGCCAGATGCAGGCCAGCGGTCGCCGAGTTGACGGCGATGCATTCGATCTGCGGGTCACCGAGGAATTCGGCGAAGGCCTGCTCGAAGCGCTTGGCCTTGGGGCCGGTCGTGATCCAGCCGGATTTCAGCGTGTCGACGACTTCGGCGATCTCGTCGTCGCCGATGTCGGGCAGGGCAAAGGGGAGGAAGGGCTGGGCAGTCATCGGACGGGATTTTCGGTCATCACGGCTTCTCGATCAGCACGAGCCGGTGAGTCCGCAGCAAAGGGATGAGATTGAGGAGTCCATAGGCCGCCGGGAAAGCGCGGGCGATTGGTGGGGCCAACGTCACTCGATGCGCCGTGAAGCGGCCTTGTGGGAACAGTGTGCGTACGCGCGCGAGCGGCACGCCGCGGACATCCGGGTTGCGCGGGTTGTCGACGGTGAAGTC
>Ga0075370_10000111_pt1 | contig 26554 bp, 30 predicted proteins | sample EndMethybrTD3035_FD_71398 | JGI IMG/M metagenome (GOLD analysis project Ga0075370, IMG submission 71398) | Populus endosphere microbial communities from Tennessee, USA - Endosphere MetaG P. TD hybrid TD303-5 | ecosystem: Host-associated > Plants > Roots > Endosphere | place: USA: Tennessee... | reverse complement strand
CCCTTTCCCCAAACCCCTTTCCCCCAATCGTTACTTGCGTACGATTGGGATGCCCTCTCGGCGAATCAAAGATTCGTCCTGCCGGGCCGGCGGTTCTTGGCGTTTTTGCTAAGAGCAAAACATCGCCAGGAACTCGAATCCTACGCGCAAGCCAAATTGTTGGCTTGCTCTCTTCCGAACAAAAAAAAACCCCAGCTTTTGGCTGGGGTTGTTCGGAAGAGGTAGGATTCGAACCCACGGACCCCGGAAGGGTCTCCTGTTTTCAAGACAGGTGCAATCGGCCGCTCTGCCACTCTTCCACAAAAGGGAAATTAGATTGCTTAAATCCTACAATCTCTGCAGGTAAAACTTCAAGGAAATTGTTCCAGAAAACGAAGATCGTTTTCCGTGAAGAGACGAATATCGCGAATATCGCCGAGAAGCATGGTCAATCTTTCGATCCCCATTCCCCACGCATAGCCAGAATAAACTTCAGGATCGATATTTCCTTTTTTTAGGACATTGGGATGCACCATGCCGGCGCCTAAAATTTCCAGCCATCCTGAATGTTTGCAAATGCGGCAGCCCGAACCTTTACAAGAAATGCAGCGTACATCGACTTCAAGGCCTGGTTCCACAAAAGGGAAATAACTGGGACGATAACGCGTTTCTACCTTTTCTCCCAGAAGCTTCGATAGGAATTCATCCATGGTGGCGAACAGATCGGCAAAGGTAACCCCTTTATCGATGTAAAAACCTTCTACTTGATGAAAGAATACGTGGGAACGAGCCGAAATATCTTCATTACGAAAACATCTGCCGGGCGCAATGATCCGGATCGGCGGAGCGTATTCTTCCATTGCATGCACTTGCACATTGCTTGTATGAGTGCGCAGCAATAAGGGTTCGCCAACGGGAGTTTTTAGGTAAAAAGTGTCTTGCATGTCTCGGGCCGGATGGTCGGGAGCAAAATTGAGTCCGCCGAAATTATAGTAATCGCTGTCTACGTCTGGACCCAAACGGACGGAAAAACCCATGCCGACCAGGATATCAATAATCCGCTCAAGGGCTTGTGTAATAGGATGCGCGCGTCCTTGAAATTGGCGTCTACCGGGTAAGGTAGAGTCAATCCATTCTTCTTTTAGACGTTCGTTTAATTCTTGCTGCTTGAGACGGGCGAGACTATGGTCGCAATGAGAGACCAACTCTTCTTTCAAATCATTGATCATCTTGCCCAGATGAGGGCGTTCTTCAGAAGAGCAGCCTTTAAGCTCTAGCATGAGAGCTTGGACAGGCCCTTTTTTGCCCAGATACTTGACCTTGATGTTTTCAAGGTCTTTGGAATTCGAGGCCTCTTTCAACTCGAGCATGAAATGGGAACGAAGTTCCCCTATCAGTTCTGGAAGAGAGGCCATAGAATAAATCCGGTTTCCGGAATAGAATTAAGCTACTTGAAGACCTTTTTTCGCAGCAACGGCTACAGCTGTAAACGTGCCAGGATCGCGAATGGCTAGTTCAGCAAGCACTTTGCGGTTAATTCCACATCCAGCTCTGCTGAGACCATTAATCAATCTGCTATAAGACATCCCATTCATCTTAGCAGCTACGCCAATTCGGGTAATCCAAAGGCTTCGGAAATCGCGTTTTCGCAATTTACGGTGTTTATAGTTGAAGGCCAAAGCAGACATCAGGGCGTCTTTGCTGAGCTTCAAGTGGTTTTTTCTGTCTCCGTAAAAACCTTTACAGCGTTTGAGAAGCTTTTTGCTTCTTCTTCGTGCTGCGACGGAATTTGTAATTCTTACCATGGAATTAAGCTCCTATCATCATTTTATACATCTTCAACTGACCTTCATCGACCAGTCGAGATTTGGCCAAGCTGCGTTTGCGGTTCGCGCTCTTTTTTGTTAAAATATGGCGTTTGCCGGGACGGTTGCGTTTTAGCTTGCCAGTTCCGGTTACTTTAAATCGGGCTTTCATCGCCTTACGAGTTTTCATTTTAGGCACGGTGAGTTTCTCCCATTTTTTTTATTGCCTGCTCTGCAGGGGGTGTTGTCGGTTTGGGCCGCTTGCCGCTGGGGGCTAGGACAGTCGACATGGTGCGGCCTAAAAATTTGGGCGGCGTCTCAATGATCGAAATATCGGAAAGATCTTCGCAAAATTGACGAACAATCTTCTCCCCTAAATCGATATGAAGCATTTCCCTGCCCCGGAACATAATGCTAATTCGCACTTTGTTCCCTTTATTTATGAATTCACGCGCGTGTTTCACTTTCGTCTGGAAGTCATGAGTGTCAATATTCGGTTTCAGCTTGACTTCCTTAACCTTGATCTGCACTTGCGCTTTCTTACTTTCTTTTTCCTTTTTCGCCTGATGATAGCGGAGCTTGCCATAATCGATAATCTTCGCAACAGGAGGTTTTGCTGTCGGGGCGATTTCAACTAAGTCGAGTCCCATTTCTTCCGCTTTTGCTAAAGCATCGCGAAAAGACAATATGCCCAACTGTTGGCCATCTTCAGTGATGACACGCAACTTATCTGCTCGAATTTCTCTATTTATTCTCAAAGCTCTACCACTCTTTCAACTTGGTTTCTCAACCAGTTTTCTCAAACTGGTTTTTCTATCTGCTTGTCAGTCAGCATAGCAATCAATTCATCACTATGCATTGTCAAAAGGTACCTTTCTATCAGAAGAGCAGTAATTTTTTCAACTGAAGTCGTACTAAAATAAGCAACTTTCGCTTCTAAAGATGGCTTCAAACTCGCTGCAACCCACTGGCGGCCCACTCCATCCTCAATTAAAAAATCGATTTGAGAGGGTTTTTCAGGCTCGATTTGGGCTTCCCCATCTTTCCCTAAGCTCTTTAGAGCTTCCTGCAAGACTAAAAAACCTTTTTCGCTCCGCTTTCGACCAATGAGGTTCAAACAATAATTAAAGCCCAAAATATTAAGTGTTTTCCCAATCGTTTGCAAGGAAGAAATAATCCCCTGCCGCAATTGGTCCGTCTTACAGAAAGAACTGGTTTGAACGTGGGTCTCTTCTTCGCTTTGAAAAAGCCCTAAATCTGGATCCCAGGCTTCATTCAAACAAGTCCAAATTTCAGCCAAATGACAAGGAAAGCCTTTCTTTGCAGCCATTTCTCTATGCAATGCTTCTCTATCCCAGGAGAGGGACCCTGAAATCTCTTCGAATCCATTAAAAAAAGATTTTTTTAAGAAATCAGTAACAGCCTGCTTCAATTTTAAACCAAACGCCTGCCATACAATCCGACCATCGACTAGCGTCCAAAAACCTGCCGACTGTCCGAGCCGTTTGTGGCTTTGGTCTTCGTACACCTGGAGCTTTTTTAAAAAATCTTTTAAGTCAGGTTTTGAAAAAGCAGCAGCTCCTTGAATTCGAATCACCTTATCTTCTAAAGATTCGATGGAAAGGAGCTTAAATGCCCCTAATTCCGCTGTGTTTTTTAAGTGAGGGCCTGGGCATAGGTCGCAAAACGAACCGATTTGGATCAGTTCCAACAACCCCTCAACTCCTTCTAATTCGGCAGCGCGCTGAAGGTGGCCTTTGCTTTTGAGCAGCTCACTGGCGCTGAATGCGACCATTTCCAATGTCTTGATTGGACGGCGTTCTCTTACAATTTGACGGATTTTTTCTTCAATTAAGGGAAGGGTATCTGGATGAACAGGATGAGGGAAATAGATATCGTAAGAAAATCCGGCTGTTGTCTCCCGCCCCCCCAAGAGTTCCACCTGAGGAAACATCTCAAAAACAGCAGCGGCTGCAATTTCAGCCGCTGTGCGGCGTAGAACAGATCTTTGAATCTCTTTCAAACAATTCTTAAGTGGGAAGTTGGGATGTAGCTGACTCGAACAGCTGACCTCCACGATGTCAACGTGGCGCTCTAACCAACTGAGCTAACACCCCACATCAAATTTTTAGTGACACGATCATAAACCAGGAGGGAATAGAGATCAAGGCCTTCTTTTAGAAAGGGGGCTGTTACCCTGCTAAGGATTAGAACTTTATATAAAAAAATTCCTATCGTTAATAACAAATTGACTTTCAACTTATTTTGTATTAGAATTAACGCCATGAAAACGAAAAATATCATCAAATCAGATTCTTTACTGAGACGGTTATCTTACCATCTCAAATTTATGCGTAAGGGTATCTACCCTTGGCATCGCTCTATTTAAATTCATTTTTTTAATTTTAATACCAACACCCTACATATCCTCCCCAAAGAAGATATGATCTTTTAGAAAGTTTAAAATGAGAGAAGAATATGTTTTACGATGAAAATAACATCCTGACTTCCCCTACTGAAAGAGTTCAGTTTGATCTCCAACTGAATTCAAGGCCGGCTGCCGTTTTCAGTACAAAGATTGCGCATGTTTGTGAAATCGTTTTGGTTTTTAGGGAGCCGCTACTCCTTGGCGATGCAGGTTTTGCCGATGCCCTATTCCTTTCCGATCCAAATGGCTTCTTTATAGGCTGGGCTTAAAGTAAAAAAAGAGGAATCTGCATGAGCGCATTGAGCAACGACCTAACCCTTTTTGAATACGACTTAAGTATCCTCAGATTTAGGGATGCTGCGCGGAGCACACTGGAAGAGACTCGATCTATAAACGACGAATGGGAAAGGACTGGCGTTCGAGATCAGCTTAGATTCAACGCGATTTGCCTAAGATCCAACATTATTAAGAGTAAGGCGTTCGAAACGCTTTTTGAAATCTTCCGTTTTGGACAAGAGAATCCCGGAGTCAAATCGAAAACGAATTGTTTAATTGGACAAATCCTTTCGGTTACGAAAGAAGTGGAAAATCAGGAACGAGAGTTATTGAAAAAACACCCGGCTACAGTTCAACGTACTAAATGGCTGGATCTGCGGCTTCCTGATGAGAATCCCTATTTTGAAATAGGCATTTGGACCGGAAAACCCTCGGCGATTCAGTGGAGGGAAGAAGATCTTTCCGAAGAGCGTCATTGGATTGTTTCGGATCCGGGACCTCAAAGTTATACAGCCTGGGCTCTCGAGAAAATTAATTTAAAAAAAATAGCTGCAGCGGCCCTTTTTGGAATGGCCGCTCTTCGTTACGTAATCCGGTAATGGCAGCCAAGGGAGTGTTTATTGCGCCAGGCTCCTTGCGCAATGAGGAGCGCCGTAAGGACGCCATTGCGCAAACCGATGAGGTCGGGAGTTAAAGCGGCTTTTTCGTAGAAAGAATCAATTTCCCATTGCAATTCCCTCAACATTTTTAAAGCGCGCCGCAGACGGCTTTGGTCGCGGACAAGGCCTACATAGTTCCACATCGTCTGCTTGATAGACATCCAATCTTGCAAAATCAAAGCGCGGTCCACTTTTTCATGACTCATCTGCCATTTTTCAACGGGGGGAAAATAATCGCGCCTCTCTTCCCAATGTTCTATCAGATCGGCAGCGGCAGCATAAGCCCCCACAAGCCCTTCTAGAAGAGAGGTGGATGCCAGACGATTGGCCCCATGCAGACCGGTGCAAGAAACCTCTCCAATAGCGCGCAGACGCTGAATGGAAGTGCGGCCCGCCAAATCGACAGCTACCCCTCCGCAGCTATAATGGGCAGCGGGAACAATCGGGATCGGCTCAGTGGAAAGATCGTAGCCATTTTCCAAACAGAATTGGGTGATTTCAGGAAAACGGGTTTGCAGCCACTTTTTATCCCTTGATGTGATGTCCAGCCAAAGATGATCAGAAGAGCTTTGCACCATTTCTGTAAAAATCGCGCGAGACACCACATCTCGAGGAGCGAGATCCCCTTTTTCATGGTATTTTTGCATGAAGGGTTTGTATTGGGAATCGAGAAGGCGCGCTCCTTCCCCTCTAAGCGCTTCTGAAATCAAAAAGCGCCTTTCTCCCGGGACGTAAAGGGCGGTGGGATGGAATTGCACATATTCCATATTCATGATTCGCGCGCCTGCGCGGTAAGCCATCGCGATCCCGTCCCCCCTTGCTTCCTGCGGATTCGTCGTATGGAGAAAAACTTCCCCCAATCCACCGGTGGCAAGAATCGTCTCTTTGGCAAAGAGGAGTTCCATTTCTTTTTTTTCAGAGTTAAACACATAAGCTCCGACGCAAGTCGAAGGGAGGTAGATGTCGGTGATTTTTTTCGAATGGTGGGAAAGGGTGATCAGGTCGACCGCAATACAGCCGCGCCGCAATTGGACCGATTCTTTCTTTTTCAATTCACCGATGAATGCATCCATGATCGCCCTTCCGGTGCGATCTTTATAGTGAAGAATCCGAGGGATTGAATGGGCGCCCTCTTCAGTCAAAGAAAGACTTCCGTCTGGTTTGCGGTCAAAAGGGACTTGAATTTCATCGATTAAAATTTTCTGCACTAAATCGGGGCCCAGCCGCACCAATTGATCCACTGCATCGGGATTGCAAAGGCCTGCGCCCGCCTCGTTAATATCCTTGGCTAAAAGCTTCTGAGAATCGCTCTCTCCTGAAAAAACGATTCCACCTTGCGCATAGGCCGAATTCGATTGTTCGAATGCCTCGCCCGCAGACAAAACGGTCACATTTAAATTTTTCTTAGAAAGCTCCAGAGCGATGGCAGCTCCCGCGATGCCGCACCCGATTACAAGAACATCGCATTTCATAGAAAAAATTTCCGCAGCCGTTAGTAACCTGAGTTTTGGATTTAATCCGCTTGACCTCAAGAATCTTTTCGCGATCTTGCCTCGATTTTTCCTCGAAAATAACGCCTTTGGCTATGATCTTCGAAAAAATCGAATCAATCTCATCGAAAATCTTTCTCGATTTCAAGGGAAATAAATCCAAAATTCAGGTTAGTATAGAAGGATGTATGGAATAATTTCACCTCATTTGCAGCTAGCTAAACAATACTGGACCCAACACCTAAAACCGGGTGACGCCGCGATTGATGCGACCTGTGGAAATGGGCACGATATTCTCTTTTTGAGTCAGCTTTTATTGAACCATCCTGAAAGTATGGTCATAGGACTTGATATTCAAAGCGCGGCGATTGCAAATACAGATCAGCTTTTGCAACGCTCTCTTTCATCGGAACAGTTGAAACGGGTGCTTCTTCACCGCCTTTCCCATACGGAAATCGATACCATTCCCCTCCTCTTGCCGCCGCGTTTGATCGTCTATAACCTAGGCTATTTGCCCGGAGGAGACAAATCGATCACAACGCAAACTTCTTCTTCTCTGAAAAGTATTGAGACATCTCTGAAAATGCTTGCCCCTGATGGGGCGCTTTCAATTACTTGTTATCCAGGGCATGGAGAGGGGGAAAAAGAGGAAAAGGCACTGCTCTCTTTTGCAGAAAGCTTACCTTCTCCCAAGTGGAGTGTTTGCTACCATAAATGGCTTAACCGTCCCCGCTCCCCTTCTTTGATTTGGATCCGGTCCGAAAAAAATTAAACGAAATAAACGGGAACTTTGCCTTTCATCACTTCAATAAGAAATTTAAAGGCATTGTTAACCTTCGGTACAAGCTTCTTCTTTTTCTCCGTTACTTTTGCCCAAACATATTGAGGAGTAACTAAAAACTGATTTGTACTACGCGAGGCTAGATTTTTTCTCACTTCAATATGATCTTTAAGCGATGCGTTTAGGGATTCGATTTTTTTACTAAAATTAAATGCATCTGTGTCATTCAAAATGGTGATTTCTGTTGTATCGCCAGTCTTACGAGCAAGTACAGAATCCTTGAATTGGCATAAATTATCAAATTCATTAAAAGATTCAATCGAAATAGACATTTTACAGTTCCTTATTTTAATTAAATTAATAATAATATTTTACAACAAATCGTTATAAATTTCATTAAAATAATTCATAATATAAAAACTTCCACAAATTACCCCCTCTTTAGCTTCTTCTAATGAAACTGATTTAAGACTAGGGAACTGAGCCTGAATGACTTCAGGAGATACGAGGCGGGGGTAGGCCCCTTTAAGGAGAAAGATCTCTGAGGCGTGGGGCTGGGCGATTTCGATGCATTGCTTCCAATTCTTATCGGCCGAAAAAGCCATGTAAAAGGGAAATTTACGGCCCGGGAAGTGGAATTCAAGGGCTTGAACAAGCTTCTTGAAGGCGTCTGGATTGTGAGCGACGTCCAGGATTAAGCGGTCCCTGATCTCAAATCGGCAGCGAGGGCGGATCTGAAGACCTCTTTGAATGGCTTCATTGGAGATGGGGATCTGCTTTTGAAGGTGGAGAAGAGCTGTTTTCGCAATCGATTGGTTCTCAAGGTCGAAAAAAGCATTTTCACCGGGGGGGGCTGGGATAGCATAAGGATAAAAAGGGGCTGCTGATGGACCTGCCACAAGAGGAATATTCGGCTTTACAATTCCTTCTTTTTCTCGCGCGATTTTTTCAAGCGTATCGCCTAAAAGGTGAGTGTGGTCCCAGCCGATCGATGTAATGATGGAAAGGATCGGATGGATCACATTGGTAGCATCCAGCCTACCCCCTAAACCTGTCTCGATGACTGCAAAATCGACTTTTTCCTGCTTAAAATATGTAAAGGCCAAAGCCGTGATCAGATCAAAAAAAGAAAGGGTCAGATCTTCCGTGGCGTCAAAAAGAGAGGAAAGGATAGCAAGCGCATCGCTTTGAGGAATCATTTTTCTATGAATGCAGATTCTTTCTTGGAATGAAGAAATATGAGGGGAAGTATAAAGGCCGGTTTTATAACCCTGGAATTCTAAAGCAGCGGCGATTTTCGCAGCGACAGAGCCTTTACCGTTCGTTCCGGCCACATGGATTGAAGGAAAGGAGCGGTGAGGAAAGGTAAGGCGTTTGTCCAAAGCCTGCATTGACCCAAAGGTCTGGATGCCGCGTCCAGGCATTGAAAAAAGACGGGAAATAAGAGACTGTCCACAAACCATTAGTGGATTAGATTCGACAGGACTTTTTGATGAGCTTTCGCTTGATGAGGAGTTGGCATATGCCGAAGGCGCCATAGGCAACGAGGCAACAAGCGAAAGATCGCAAAAAGGCCCCGAAGATGATCCGCTCAGGGTTTGTGGACAGTCTCTAAGATCTTCAGCCACGGAACAACAATTTATCAAAAATCGATTCAGTCACCCAAGAGCATCCCAAAGGAATATGAGGTTTTAATGTTCCGTGATAATCGGATCCGCCGGTGGGGATCCAGCCCCGTTCCGCAGCGATTTTCAGCCAAGGACGTTCTAATTCTTTATGGAGAGTTCCGTAATGGCATTCGATCCCATCGAAGGGAAGGCCGAGGAGATGCCGCAAAAAAGAACCTTTTTTCAAAAAATGGGGATGGGCCAATACAGCTTTGCCATTGGCTTTGTGTATCTCTTGAATAGCTTCTAGGGGAGAAAATTTAATTCCAGGCGCATAGCACATCGCCCCTTCCTTGAGGTATCTTTCGAAAGCTTCCTGGGGCGTTGCCACATATCCTTTTAAAACCAACAATTGCGCGATATGAGGACGGCCAATCGTTCTTTTCGAACGGGCTGTCAAAGCAAATGAAATCAATTCTTCTTCTGTAATAGCAATATTTCTTTCAGACAGTTTTTTAAGGATCGCTCGATTTCTGTCCCCTCTTCGCTTTTGCAGTTCAACCAAAAAACTCTTGAGGTTAGAACCCGTCGGATCATAGCCATAACCTAAAATATGGACCGGAATTGAATCGAGTTCAGAAGAAAGTTCAATACCCGTCAGCAATCGGATCCCCAACGTTTCCGCATCTGCGAAAAGTTCAGGGGTGTAAGCATCGAGTGTGTCATGGTCTGTGATGGAAAGCCCCTGAAGTCCCGCTTGTTTAGCAAGTCTTAAGACTACGTGGGGATCTTCTGAGCCGTCAGAACAATTCGTATGGCAATGAAGATCTGCCCTAAATTCACTTTTCATCGGATCGGTCCATAAAACGGATCTCTGTCTCAAGATGAACGCCCGTCCGTTCAAAAACAGTTTTTTGAATAGCAGCAATAAGCTCTTTTACATCGCTCGATGAGGCGAAACCCGTATTCACAATAAAATTTGCGTGCATTTCCGATACTTTAGCGCCGCCGATAGAACGCCCTTTTAGTCCGCATTGATCAATTAAGGCTCCAGCGGAAATTCCATCCTTTGGATTTCGGAAAATGCATCCCGCGCTTTTTTCTTTGTAAGGTTGCGTTTTCATTCGATAATCGATGATTTTAAGCTGAGAGGCGCGCGCTTGGTCATTGGTTTGCAAGAGGAATTTTGCAGCAAGGATCACCCCTTGCATTTTCTGGAAAGAGGAAGACCGATAGCCAAAAGAAAGTTCTTCTTTTTTGTATTCTTTTTTAGAACCATCCGCATGGAGATAGAGAACCGATTCCAAACAAGTGAATGTTTCGCATCCATTGGCTCCAGCATTCATAAAAATTGCGCCTCCTACAGTGGCCGGAATACCGGAGGCAAATTCAAGTCCAGACAAATGTTTTCGGGCAGTTTGGACGCCAAGCAGCGAAAAATTATATCCCGATCCAACATAAATCTGGTTTTTGTCGAATTCGCAAAAATCGATTTTATTCAGAATAGCCAAGCCGTCAAAACCATGGTTATCGAAGAGGCAATTAGATCCTTTGCCGAGAATTAAAAATGGAATTTCTACTTCTTTAGCAACTCGGAGAGCCTCTTCCATTTCTTCAATAGAAGTTGCTTCCAAAAAATAGCGGATGGGGCCGCCGATGCCGAAAGTGGAGAATTCACTGAGCGAGCGATTGCTCTTCCAGTGAATCGGACAACTCTTCAGGAACTCGTTCTTGTTGGGAAGGCTCATACTTTTTATAAACACCGTCTAATATGGCATTGACGAAATCGGCGCTCTCAGGAGTCCCAAACTTCCTACAAAGTCGAATGGCCTCAGCTATCGCAACTTTCGGTGGTAGCGAAGGGTCGAAAAGAATCTCAAATAGTCCCATACGCAACAAAGTCCGCTCCACTCGGGAAATCCGCTCCAGGCTGTACTCAGTCGATACCTTGCTAATTTGAGCGTCGATCTCTTCCTGTTTCTGCAAGATCCGTCTCATCCGGTCGTGCGCTTCCACCATGCATCGCTTAGTCACTTTAAGCTCTTGCATCATGAAAGGGATCATTTCATTCTCTTCATGGGAATCGAAACCATAACTATAGAGAATTTGAAAAACAATCTCGCGAAATTTTTGAGGAGGCAGCGCCATGATCTAATTTAAAAAGTTGGTTGAGCAGGAGAGAATATAACAGATTCCCCCCTTTCTGCCCACCCATTAGATTATTTACTTACTTCCCTCAAGATGGGCGCGCAGCATCCAGGCAGCTTTTTCATGCACCCCCAGCCGCTTGATCAATAAATCCGCGCTGGCTTCATCCTTTAGCTCTTGAAATTTAGGGATTAAGGGACGTCCGGTCCGGGAAATCGCTTCATGGCCTTCCATCAATTCTCGAATCATCTTTTGGGATGAAAGATTTTTTTTGGGTTCAGGAATCGAAGTTCTCTTATGAAATGCGGAAAAAGTAGCTTCCGCCATTCCTCCAATGCTGCGGATTCTTTCCGCAATTTCGTCGACCGCCTCTGCCAATTCTTCGTAGTGTTTTTCAAAAAGGAGATGCAAAGAAAAAAATTCAGGACCTTTCACATTCCAATGAAAATTTTGTGATTTCAAATAAAGTGCGTAGGTGTCCGCTAAGAAATCCCCAAGACCTTCGATCACTTCATTTATGGCTTTATTTCCGATCCCTAAATGCACTTGCATAATCCTCCCACTTCTTTCTTAAACGAGACACTACTTAAAAATTAGTAGCCCTCAGTTTATATTTTTAACACCGAGAACACCGAGGGCCACCGAGATAAGGAAATTCCTTAAACTCCAATGCTTATCTTTCTTTGATTTTCTCTCGGTGCTACTCGGTGCTCTCGGTGTTAAATTTCTGATTTCTATCATCCGACTGCTGTGAGTACAGATGAAACTACAATCTAAATTGAGACACTACTTAAAAAATTGTTTTCTTGCCATTTCTTTTCAAAGTTGCTAATGTTGCAAGATTACGCTTATTGGATATCAGGTTGTGATTGGAGTCTTTCTCGATTCTGAAGCGAATGGTTTGAATTCTCAAATCCACCGCATGCTAGAGATCGCATTTAAAATTGTCGATCTCTCAAATGGAAATATCAAAGAAGAATATCAGACGGTCATCGCCCAACCGATCGAAATTTGGGAAAAAAGCGATCAGGAAAGTCTCCGCATCAATGGTTTTACGTGGGAAGAAGTTTCTCAAGGGAAACCCCCTCTCCAAGTTTCCCAGCAAATCATCGATTGTTTTTCTCGTCATGGGATCCGAAGAAAGCAAGCTGTCTTCATTTGCCAAAACCCTTCTTTCGACCGTGTATTTTTTTCACGTTTGATCGATCCAGAAACCCAAGAGCTGCTTAAATGGCCCTATCATTGGCTTGATCTAGCTTCCATGTACTGGGCGCTTACTATCGATCAATTCAAAATGCATAAAACCCCCCTTCCCTGGGAAACAGGCTTTTCTAAGGATTTGATCGCATCTCATTATAAGCTTCCTCAAGAGGCTAAGCCTCATCGAGCTATGAATGGCGTCGCCCATCTTCTTCTCTGCTACGAGGCAGTAGTCGGTTTTCCAAAAGCCAATAAAGTTAATATTAATTGAAATTAATTAAAAAATTAATTATAATTAATATAACTTTTAACAACACAAAACAATCATGTCCAACTCCGTTAATTACTCAAGCAATACCCAAGCCAGGCCAGACGCCCGCACGCTTACGAATGGCCATTTGGATTGTGAAAAAAGTAAAACAGATTCCCCTCTTCCTAGCAGGGCCCGGAAAACCTTTTGGGGATTAAAAGATCGTTGGTGGATGCAAATCATCGATGGGTCCGCCCATCACAGAGGTCCATTGGCATTCGATTCAGGAGAGAAAAGAGCGGAATCCGGTTTTTTACGCGGGATCAAAAGAGGATGCGAGTTTGTGTCTGAATATCTAGAAAGTCACTTGACGCCCCATTTTTATAAGGAAATCCATCAACAAAGCATCACTCATTCCGTAATTCAAAAAATTACCACTGAAAATGTGGGCAAGTTTAATCCAGCCCGATACTGCCAAACTTATGCCTCTCATTTATTTGATTTTGCCTTAAAAACAGAAAAAAAGGTTCTGGAAGATGATCAAAATTCCCAAACCATGAAAAAAATCGCAAATGCAGCAGAATATATAGAGGATCCTAGCCTTATCTTTTTTGCAAAAGAACTAATCGGCATACAAGCGCCAGACGAAGAGATCGTCAAAATAGTGAAAAACGCCCAAATGAAGGTTGAAGAAAGGCAGGAAAAAATGACTGCCCGCCTTGAGCAGATCAATGGAATTATCGAACGGAGAAGTCAGGCTCTCGGACTGGAAAAGTCTCTTTGCAAATTTTCATTGACGGAACAAAAAGATGGGAAGCAAAACATTGTCATTGAATACGGTTTCTTTGGAGCTAGCGCAGACGAGGTCGAAGAGATTGTGAAAAAGATTTTCGACGATTATGAATCAAAAATGGCAAACACAGAAAATGAAGATAAGAAATTGGAGCATATCGCGGAGATGTTTCAAACCTTGGAATGGCTCCATCCTCTAAAAGATGGACAAGGCCGCACAGATTTAATTCTTCTTTCCAAAGAACTTTGCCGTCATGGATTCAATCCAGTTATCCTCGATCTCCCTTATCTTTCCTTAAAATCAACTTTGCCTGAATGGGTTGCCTACTTGAAAGAAGGGCTTTTGGAATGGCAGGAAGAATCCCTACGGCCACACCGTTATCGTCCTCAATCTCAAATAAATTTTAGATCAACAATTGAGATCGCTCCCGAGGAACTCATAGCCATCTACTACGTCTGAATGAAATCTTAATTTCTTTTTATTTGCGCCTTTTGTAGGTTGTTACCTAAAAGGAAAATCTCATGGCAATTCAATCAAAATATTTTACTTTTGAATTTACAAAAACTGAAGAATCTTTTGAGACAAAAATTAAAAAAGAAAGAGAGAAACAGACCCAAGTTTTGAGCCAGTTGGGGATTTCAGATCTTGAGACAAATGGGATGAAAATGCTCCAGTTTCTTCGTAATACCCAGAAATCTCTTTTTTTTACCGATCAGTACAATCATTTTGCACGCCAATTTTCTTTGCCTTCCATAGAAAAAACCATTTCTTTCCAGACAGTTACTTCTAAGGGAGGCGTTAGTTACTTTTCCATCCGAAGTATAAAGGGAGAGGAAATCGCTGTAGCCACAGAAGAGGAGTTTGTTAGCCAAAATCTACTGGTGGCCATCGAAGAGAGAATTCGATTTATTCTCGATCAGTACGGCAGCATCTAGTACTTAATAACTCGATTTTTCGATTTTTACCTTGCCTCGGAAAATCCGATAGACCCACCAACCATAAGCAATTACGAGAGGAATGCCGATGGCCACGACAATCAGGAGAATACCCAATGTTTTCTGGCTCGAAGAAGTATTGAAAATCGTCAGGCTATTCGTTTCCGGACTGACGGTCGAATAGACAATGTTAGGGAAAGTGCCAATCCCGAAAAGAGCCAGAAGAATGGCCAAACTGCCGCAAGAAGCAACAAAGGCCCACCCATCGTTTCCTTTTTTGATCAAGTAAGGAATACTTAGGATCACCGCAAATGACAAAAGAGGCAAGACGACTAGGAGAGGGGTATCCCTGCAGCAATCGGTCATGTGAGGCATGTAGATTAAAGTGGCAGCTGTGGTCAAAACATAACACAGAATGAAAAACAAGATTGTCCGCCCAATCCAGTGCCGAACCAAGGTGTGGGTCTCCCCTTCGGTTTTCATAGCGAGATAAATCGCTCCATGCATCGAAAATAAAGCCACAGCGGTGATTCCCACTAAAAGCGGATAAGGACGGAAAAAATCGGAGAAACTTCCTACATAATTTTGCTGGTCGTCCAAAGGAATCCCTTCGATGACATTACCTAATAAAACACCGAGCACAAAAGCAACTAAAATGCTTGCAAAGCAAAAAACTCGATCCCATAGCCGCCGCCAAGACTCCGATTCTCTTTTGCTGCGAAATTCAATGGCCACAGCGCGAAACATCAACCCGGCAATCAAAAACATCAGCAAATTATAAAATCCGGAGAAAAGGGTCGCGTAAACATTCGGAAATCCTGCAAATAACCCCCCCATAACAATGACGATCCAAACTTCATTTCCATCCCATACAGGCCCGATTGCATTTAAAAATGTACGCCTGTCCAGGTCTGTCTTTCCGAAAAGATGAAGAGCCCCAACCCCTAGATCGAATCCATCGAGGATAATGTAAAAGAGAATAGCAAATGCAATTACCACATACCAAAGGACTTCAAAGCTCATTCATTCCTCATCCCTGTCATCACATTCCGGTAAACCAATTCATCGTGCTTCTGGTCTAAATCTTCGGGGCCATGCTTGATCTTGCGATCCAATAAAAAAAGGAACAACCCGAAAAGCAGAAGATAGATCACAATAAACATAATAATCGAACCCAAAACTTGAGGCGCAACAAGGTTCGTCGAGACCCCATCGCTTGTTTTGAGGATTTTATAAACAATCCATGGCTGACGTCCAATTTCCGTCCCAATCCAACCGCATTGCTGGCCAATATGAGGCAAGACGACTGAAAAAATCATGGGCCAAAGAAGCCACTTCTTATGCTCGAGCTTGTTTTTTCTTAAATACCAAACTCCCAAAACAGCAATCCCAAACATGACAACCCAAGTCATCACCATGATATGGTACATCTGGAATACCACAGGGACATTCGGCCATTCGTCTCGGGGAATTTGATCCAGTCCCATGACCGGTGTTTCAAAATTACGGTAAGTCAACCAACTCAATGCGGAAGGGATCGCAATAGAATAAACAGCCTCTTTTTTCGCATCCACCCAGCCAATCACAGAAATGGGGGTATGCGGGACCGTTTTATAAATTCCTTCGAATGCAGCCAACTTAGCAGGCTGGTATTTGGCCACTATCCGGGCGCTGGAATCTCCGGAAACCAATTGCAAAACCAAACAAATCAGACCAAACCAAAGTCCCAGTCGGATCATGGTGCGGGCAATCACAAGATGTTTTTGCTTCAACAAATAATAAGCCCCCACGCTGATCACAAAAAATGCCCCCGTCAGCCAACAAGCGATGGTTACATGACAAAGACGGTCCATCGCTGAGGGATTAAAAATCATTTCCCAAAAATTAGTAATCTCTGCTCTCGGTCCCGTCGGCGAATTGACTATATGAAAACCCGCCGGCGTATGCATCCAAGAATTGGCAACGACGATCCAAACAGCGCTGAAATGGGCTCCTAAACAGACGCAAATGGTCGCAAAATAATGGATCTTCGGCCCCACCTTCTCCCATCCGAAAAGTAAAATTCCCAAGAACCCAGCTTCCAAGAAAAAGGCAAAAACTCCCTCGGCTGCAAGAGCGCTTCCAAAAACATCCCCGACAAACCGCGAGTAACGGGACCAGTTCGTGCCAAACGCAAATGTTTGAACGAGTCCGGTAGCTACTCCCAAAGCAAAAGTCAAAGCAAAGATCTTGATCCAAAAAGTGGTCATTTCCTTGTATTTGGGATCCTTGGTCTTCAGATAAAGGCCCTCCATAATCACTAACATGAGGCCTATCCCGATACTAATCGGGGGGTAGAGGTAATGAAAACAGGTGTTAATCGCGAACTGAATGCGGGATAAAAAAAGGACATCCATGGAGATTCATCTTATTTTGAACCCCACTGTTTTCGTTAAATTTTGTTTTTAAGTCAAATAATTGATTATGTATCTGAAAGTGAATTACTTAAGATAATTATTAACAGTAAAAAATACATTCAAATTAAACCTAAATTAGATTATAATAATTAATATTAATTAAAACAAAAAAATATGACTACAATTTCTGGATCAATACCTAATTTTTCAGTCTTTTCGACATGGGCCAAATCCTTTGTACCGGAAAGATGGGTCCAAAAGGGACATGAGTTAGCCGACTCAGCACAACCTTATTTAAGTTATCTGTCCCATCCAATACAAAAGCTCGTTTCTTTATCTCCCTCGAATGTTAAAAGTTCTCAACTTTCTTCTTTTTGCACTTCCGTCCTGATAAACGGGATCACTCAAATAGGGAGGTACATCTGCAAAATTAAGCATTCGATCGAGTCTCTGCAATCTAAGAAGCAAGAGGTAGGCAACTCATCGTTAAGCGGTTCATTGCCGCTCTTAGGAGATCAATCAGACGATCAGATTGAAACCTTGGGAGACACAAATATCAAATATGAAAAATTGGGCGTAAGAATATTGAGAACTGTAACACAATCCGACGAGATTCGACTTGTTGCCGCAAGCCCAAAAAAGAATGTTGGCATGGGGAAAAGCGAAGTGATCTTGTGCGAACAGGAGCAGCCATTTTTCTTATACACAGACGGGCTAGGACCTTGTGTAGCTGCGCTTGCATTCTGTCAGCTTTCGCAAGGAAAACGGTTAATCAGTTGTGCTCATATAACGCCTGGCCGCCTTAACAAGGATATGGAGTTATTAAAGAATTTCGTAGATGGAATTGTTAAAAACCCCAACTATTGCGGCGAAAAAATCCAATTTTATTTTGCGGGTGGTCAACTCGATGTAGAAACCCAATATTCTAACACACCAGAATATCAGTCTTATTGTTCATACATTTTGAATGATTGTGCACATTTGAATTGCGAACTAAAAGGGGTTTTATTTGATCCTTATCAAATCACAAGAGAAATAGAAAATATGCTCTATTGGCCCCTTGGTATTTTGGTTAAGCCAAGTGATTCCAATCTGCCAACTGATAGGCAGGTGAAAAAAGAATTTCTGGAATCGCGGCATGTGAGTTATTTACTGAGCTGTAGTGCCGGAATAACATCAAGTGGAATCCCAATCATAAGAAAGAACCTAGATATTTCATTCGCCTACGATTTAAATAAATTCCCCAGTTATAAAAATATCGTAGAGTATTGTCTAACGGAACTGAAACAGGATATTTTAAAAACCTATAGACCTTCTCTGAATTAACGTTTCGTTGAGTTTTTGGATTATTTTGGGTGCTTTTCGACTTTAAAAAGAAGGAAAGCAAGGACTTCCTGAAAGATACCATGCTTTGGGCCTTCTTCAAGTTCAGTCAGGCAAAAACAAAGAAGACAGAGAATCTTTTTCTCTGTCGAGTCTCCCTGAATCCAGGCACGAACTGGAAAAATTTTAGAAATTATAAATAAATCTTTCATCTTCCCAATTTCTATTAAAAGCTCTAGAATTTGCTGCGAGGTTTGCAAACTCTCCGCGTAAATTTATGAGCTTTTTCCATTCGATCACTCCTATTGTCGAAATCTTGATCATTACCGTAATGCTCAACTATCTCCTTTCTTTTTTTTGGAATACCAAATCGATGGACCTGGTTTTAGGGTTTTTCGCTTTTTTGCTGATCCTCGCAGCCTCGAGCTGGCTCAATTTGCCCGTGCTGCACAAAATCATGGTGCTGATTGGAAATGTGGCCGTCATTGCCGTTTTGGTCATTTTCCAGCCTGAGCTTAGGGTTGCTTTATCTAAATTGAGTTTAAAGAGCCGGCGCTACCGGGAAATCACCGAATTCGACAAGTTTTTGGATCAATTGGCCGGCTCTGTCTATCGGATGTCGGAAAAGCGGGTTGGCGCTTTAATTGCGATGGAAAATGAAGATTCGCTCGATGAATACGCGCAAAAAGCGGTGATTCTGAACAGCGAGTTTTCTCCTGAGCTTTTAGAAAGCATTTTCGCCACTAGTACCCCGCTTCACGATGGGGCTGTCATTCTTAGAGACAAGACAATTCTGGCTGCAGCAGTCATCCTTCCTCTGGCTGAAGATTCTTCCCAAGTGGCAAAATCGATGGGGACGCGCCATCGGGCCGGCCTTGGCTTGAGCCACATGACCGATGCGTTGGTGATTGTCGTTTCTGAAGAGACAGGAAAGGTATCGATCGCGCGGGAAGGGATTATGACCCGCGGGGTAAAAATCGACCGTTTCAAAGGGATCGTCCGAAGCATATTCAATCCTCCCCCCAAAATGAAACCACAGTCTAAATTCAATTTCTTTGAGTGGCTCAGGACATGAAAACTTTTTTAACCCGTCTTCTTGTCGATCATTGGCACAGAAAGTTAATCTCTTTGATCTTAGCCATCATCATTTGGCTTATGGTCAACCATTCTATGACCGTGACCAAAGTCGTTCAAAACATCCCTGTCCGAGTCACCAACCTGCCTCCTGAAAAGACCATCGAAGGAATGCAAGTCAATGGGATCTTGAATAAACGGGTTTCTTTGACCATGAGCGGCAATAAATCCGGTTTGGATGAAATCACAGGAAAAGACCTCGAAGTCGTGATCGATGCGTCAGGAAAATCGAATGAATGGATTGCTACAATTACCAAAAAAAACCTGGTCAGTCTCAATCCTGAACTCGATGCTTCTAAAATGATTGCAAAGGTAGCCCCTTTTGAAATGATCATCCGGCAAAGCAATCTAGTCACCGAAAAAATCCCTGTCCTTATCACTCAGCCGATTGGCGAAGCTCCAAAAGGGTATCAATTCCTCGATGTCTGGCCTTATCAGCTTTCCGTTACAGTCAATGGTCCTGAAGAAGCAGTCAAACGGCTGAAAAGCAGGGGTTTGAAACTCACTTTCAATTTAAACGATATCTCCCGAGCCGAATTAGACACTCTGCAAGCCTCAAAGAGACAAGGCCAAGTGGATGAGATTAGTTATTTTGTCCCCAATTCCTGGAAAAAAATCTCTCTACCTCTTCTTTCTGAGACCCCGATTGAAATTGATGATCTTCAAGCCAAGGCGCTCCGTCTCGATTTTTCCAGACAGGATTTGCTCCCCATCGGTTTTTCTCTGCCTGTAACAGTCTTTTTTCCTCCTAAATATAGCAATACCATCAATCCCGAAACTTATACTTTGGCAACGAATGATTTCATCATGAAGAAAAATGGGATCAAACTAGTCAATGTGCCTCTCTATGCTCAAGGCGTCAGCCGCCTTTTCCTAGAAACGGTGAAGGACATGGTCCAAATGGTCGTCATCGCCTGTCCTAAGTCGGAAAGGGAAACTCTTCTATGGAATGCCCAATTCATGTATCCCCATGAATTAGAAGACCGGTATGTGGCAAAAGTGATGTCGGAATCCAACGATGAAGTGAGAGATGTTCAGCCCCATTTGCGCGAAGATTATCTACGGAACCGTTTCCGCAGCTATATGAACCGTTTTAGGCTATATACTCCCAATAACAAAAAGCTTTCCTTGAAGATCGAACTGCAAGCCAATGTCATATCGATCGCTCCTCAAAATTATCCTATGCCTCAAAATTCACAGTAGATGAAACGAGTCGCCATTCTAAAATCTAAAATGGAAACGGGGGGAGGCCTTGAAAAATATGCATTCCGGATTGCGCAAGCCTTCGTAGATCGAGGCGCGAAGGTCACTGTATTAACGGCCCATCCACCCCGAAACTTTCCCTCTTCTCTTTCCTTTCAAGCCCAACCCAAATCTTTTTGCTGCCCTTCTTTTGTACGGATCGAACAGTTCGACCGTTTCACCCAAAATTGGCTCAGCCAAATGAAACCCGATCTCATTTTTGGAATGGACCGAAACCGGATGCAAACGCATTTCCGAGCCGGCAATGGAGTCCATGCGGCCTATTTAGACAGCCGCGTTCTCACGGAAGGGAAATTCAAGAGATGGATTTGTTCTATAAACCCTCTTCACCAAAAAATCTTGAAGATCGAGAAAGAAGCTTTTGAAAATCCCCATCTGCAAAAACTCTTTGCGAATTCCCATATGGTGAGAGGCCAAATCTTGGATCGGTTTGCGATCGATCCAGCAAAAGTGGAAGTAATCCACAATGGCGTCGAATGGAAAGAAATGGAAAAAGATTTCAATGAATGGGAATTGGGACGAGCTGCAAGTTTATCTAAATGGAATCTCGATCCCAATTGCTTTCATTTATTGTTCATTGGCAATGGATATCTGCGCAAAGGTCTCGACCCGCTTCTTGAAGCCATGGCCCGACTGCCGGATCGAGAGATCCACTTATCTGTTGTAGGCAAAGATAAAAGGATCTCATTCTACCGGGAAAAATGCAAAAAGCTGGGTCTCAATAACCGCGTCCGATTTTTCGGACCCCAAAAAGAAATCCGCCCCTTCTATCAACTGGCCGATGCGCTTGCGATCCCCTCTTTTTATGATCCCTTTGCGAATGTGACTGTAGAAGCGCTGGCTATGGGTCTGTGGGTGATTTCCTCTAAAACCAATGGAGGACATGAGATCCTGACCCCAAATAACGGAGCCATTATAGAAAACCTTCTCGACGTGGACTCGGTCAAAGAGACATTGATCTCTGCTTTGTCGCGGCCCAAAACCCCATTTTCTGCAGCAGCTGCGCGCAGAAGCGTCGAGCCTTTCGATTTTTCCAAGCAATTAAATACGTTAATGGATGCGTGCTGGTCTAGTGAAAGATAAAATCGTTTATTACTCAATTCGTCTTGCTACGCTCCCTTTCAGTTGGATGCCTTTTTCTTGGATCCGCTGGATCGGAAAAAAAGCGGGGTGGGTTGCTTTTTATTTCATGGAAACGTACAGAAAACGGACCTTAAGCAATCTCGCTTTAGCGAAAGATCTCGCCTTGTCTCCCAAAGAATTGATTGCAACGGCGAAACAATCGTTTCAAAACTTGGCCATCAATTGCCTTGAATATCCAAAATTAGCCCATAAGCGGGATTTATCCCGCGCAATCCGATGTGAAAACCCGGAAGAAGCTGAGGCCCTTTATCAAAAAGGGTATGGGATCATCTTTTTTTGCGGACACCAAGCCAATTGGGAAGTTTTATTCCTAGACGGCACCACCCGTATGAAAGGGGTCGCTATTGGCAAGTCGATTAAGAATAAACTTCTCTACAATTGGATTTTGCAAATCCGGGAAAAAAATGGGGGAAAAATCATTTCCCAGAGAAACGCAGTGCGCGAAGGACTTCGCGCTCTCAGGAAAGGGATCTTTTTAGGAATCGTTGGCGATCAAGGGATGCCTGACAGCGGCTATTCTTTCCCTTTCTTTGGAAGAAGGGCCTGGACTTCAACCGCTCCTGCCCTATTAGCTTATAAAACCCAAAGCCCCATTTTATTTGCGGAAACGCGGAGGGTCCCTGGAGGCTACCGGATCCGTTACTCCGATCCCATTTGGCCCGACCTCTCCGAGCCGCTCGAAAAAGAAGTCGTCCGAATGATGGATGCTTCTTTGGACCTATTGGAAAAAAGCATCAAGAATTCCCCGGGAGAATGGCTTTGGCAGCATAACAGGTGGAAACAGCAAACGCCTCAGATTGTCTATAAACGGTTTCGCCACGATTGCATTTGCATCATTCTGCCTGAAGAAAAAACGGCTTTTGAAGAAGCGGCCCGCCACCTTCCCGCTTTAAAGCTGATCTATCCCCTTTCTTTCATCAGCCTTTTAATTCCTGCAAAATACATTTCATTCCCTCTAATTGATGCCGATGAGAAGATTTCCTATGCCTGTCTGGCAGATGCTCATTTACCCGATTATCGTTTCAAGCTTGTTTTCAATTTCACGGATTGCCTAACTTTGAAACGTCATTATAAAAAATACAGCGCCTTCGAAGTGCTTTCTCTTTCGGACCTCAAGCAATTGGCCGCGCCTCTCCTTTCTCCCGAAATAGAAAACAATTTTTCGGAAATTTTCAAACGCGCTTTGTGCCGTTCAGGAACCCTTTGGAATAAATAGACAACCCATGCCATCAGAACGTTTTTTCTCAGATTGCGATTATCAAATCGGCGGACTTGCCTCCATCGTCGGCGCTGAGCTTCATCATTTAGCGCATGTCATGCGAATTAAGGAAAATGAAGAAGTCGAATTAGTGAATGGAAGAGGAGCCCTTGCTTCTGCAAAAGTCCTTCGCATCGACAAAAAACAAGCCGAACTGAAAATATTTTCCCTGGATCAACAAGAAATAGGGCCTCCCCGCCTTCTTTTGGCATTCCCTCTGATGCGACCGTCGAAAATGGAGTGGGTCATTGAAAAAGGGACGGAACTCGGAGCCGATTCCTTTCAAATCTACCCGGCCCAATTTTCTGAAAAAGATTCCCTTTCTGCAAATCAACTGGAACGGCTTCGCACGATCTCTATTTCAGCGATGAAGCAATCGGGACGGCTTACGTTGCCTGTCATCCAAATTATCTCTGATTTGAAAGAAATTTGGCCTTTTTCCGGGACTCTCTACTTCGGAGACATCGATCCGAATGCCCCCTATCTTTGGGATCAGAAAACACTATTTCCGGCCCTTTTCGTAAGCGGCCCTGAGAGGGGGTTTTCTGAAAAAGAACTCAAACTCCTTTCTCAAAAAGAAAGTAAGGGGGTCCGCATCCACCCCAATATTTTACGCGCTGAGACCGCGCCTTTGGCAGCGCTTTGTCTACTATCCAGTAAGATTATTTTTTAAATTAGAATTTGATTGAAATGGCGTCCTCGGCAGGACTTGAACCTGCGGCCTGAAGCTCCGGAGGCTTCCACTCTATCCACTGAGCTACGAGGACGAAGCAAAACATTCTATATACTGTAGTAAAAAGCTGCCAAGAAGAAGTTGTCATTTTCTTGCTTAAATTCCTAATAACCTCTATTATTTATTCGGTTTCAGGAAAGATTTTGTTAAGAATTGATTAAATAAATAACTAGGAGAAAATGATGGCGATCCAATCCACCCAAAACCCTGTCCTCCCCCCACTGCATATTTTTCTCCGATGCGGACTAGCCCCTATAACAAAAAAATATTTGGACCAGTCTACATCCATCGCAAAACAACTCCAAACTGACTCAAAATCATGGCTCCAGGCTTTTGAAGCCCTTCCTCAAAGTGAACAGCAAAGAGTATCCGTGGGCGGTACCGTGACCCTTCTCGCCTCCGTACTTACTATTGGAGCATTTCCATCGATGGTTGGCTGCTTCATCGCGTTTCCCATGGCATTTTTAGGGGGAAACAATGCTGCCCAGGCCGATTCACTGAAAAAATGGGGAAAAGAATTAAAAGAGGCGATGCCTCAAATTGAAAAGGAACTAACGGGACTTAAACCGGAAGAAAAAGAAAGAGTCTTATCTATTTTCAAAAAACAGATAAACTTACTCAAAGAAGCAGAAGCAGGCAAAAATACCGATTTCAGTCGAAAAAGAACTCTCGCCTATTCTTCCGCGGCCTGGACGGCTGGAGTCTTAACAGGAATTCCTGGTTTATCCTCGCTCGGAGTGGTGATCGGAGGGATTACAGCTATCCGTTTGACCCTGGATGCAGGGAAAAAAATGATGCAAGACGCAGCAATCGCTCCAAGAAACATTCAAGCAGAAATCAACCAAATTCAGGTGAGTGGATGACGGTCAGAGAACCTTTACTCTTAGTCCCTGCAAACGAATATAATGGATGGATCAACCCGAATCAAAAACAGATCAATATCAAAATTGCATCGGGTAAATGTCCTGTTACATTTGCATTGCTGAAAAAAGTAAACAATCTATCGACTCAGCTTGCCGATGAAAGCGAAGGGTTTTCTTTCAAAAAGCTTTTCACGGCGGCAGCGGCTGGCTTGTTCGGCACAGGAATTTTTATTGGGGCTTCCTATTTGGAACCCTACCGAGAACCTTCTTCCTACCAAATGCCGGTTCAACCTCCCCTTCTTTCCTTTACTCAGCCTCCCTTGTTGCTCACGGAAGCCCAGCCAGAAACCGACAGCGCGGAAATTCCGGCCCTTCGGGTGGATAGCTCTGCAGACAAACAACTGATCCTAGCTCCTTCGCAGCACTTAGCCCCATTCAGTCCGACCCCCTCAATGAAATCGGCCCCAACGCCTTCTTTTGTTCCCACTCTCACATCCATCGGATGGATCGCATCTGGGATTTTCGCTTGGAAATATGCAACTAAATATTCCAATTGGAAAGAACTGAAAGATACGGCCCAAGAAATCGAGGCTTCTTTGCCGATGGTAGAATCGGAATTGGCCAGTGTTAAAATCGAAGCTGCCGATCGAGAGGCGATTGCCAGTCTCTTTAACGCTCAGATATCTAGTTTTCTTACGATCAGTCCCCAGCGCCGCAACTTGCATGTGACTTGGATGAACGCCCTTTTGGCAACAGCCGCTGGATGTGTTTATGGAACCGTAGCCTATGGAATAAACAACATGTCCCTAACAGGTCTTTTAGGCCCGATTTATTTCCCTAGCCTCGATTTCCTCTTGACCCAAGTCCTTCCTGTTCCGAAAGGAGAAGAGCAGACGCAAGTCCTCCTCCAAAAAGAAACCCGAAAATATTTGTCCTAAGACATAAAAAACTTAGACGCAAAGTTTTTTATGAACCGTCAATTAGGTTCAAGATTATTTCTCCGCGCCTTTGCGTCGAATTTCTTAAATCGAAGTTTCTGATCCCCTATAGATCAATCCTTTTTGGGGATCGAGCGTGATTTCCTCCCCTTCGTGAAGGAGAGACATTGCGCCGTCAGCGCGGCTTAAGACGGGAATTTCAAAGGTTTTCGCAATTAAAGCCGCGTATTTTTCTGAATTTGTATCCCCAATCGAATTTTGGAGGATCACCCCGGTGGCTTTTTTAAGAAAGGGCAAGAAAGTATTATCGCAATGAGGGATCACAGCAATCCGTCCTTCCAATTCATCGGGATCGCGCGAGTCGGGAGAGAGGATAAAAACGACTTTTCCTCTGACTTTCTTACCGAATCCTTTATGTCCGCGCACCACCACATCGCCGATGCTTTCCACCATCATCATATTAGTGGTCCCCTTCTTCCCAAAAGGAACTCCCGCAGTGGCTACAACTAAATCCCCAAACTCGATCAACTGATTGGCCAAGGCATACTTGGTTGCGGCTGTGAATGCTTCTTTAATATTTTTCCACTCATTGCATAAGACGGGAATGATTCCCCAATTGAACGCGAGTTGGTTGTAGGTCTTTTCATCTGGAGTGACAGCGATAATCGGCATGGAAGGCCTGAAGCTTGAAACGAGCCGTGCAGTCTGTCCGCTTGCCGTAAAGGCGAAAATCGCCTTGGCATTGGCGCAATAAGCAGTCTTGACTGCAGCCACGGAGACTGCGCTCGAAACATTATGATAATCCTTCGAGGAATGTTTTTCGAAGAAGGCATGATAATCGAAATCGGCTTCAGCTTCTTGGACGATGCTACGCATCCGCTCCACGGTTTCGATTGGGTATTTTCCTACAGCCGTCTCGCCGGACAGCATAACGGCAGAGGTGGAATCATAAATCGCATTGGCCACATCGGAAACTTCCGCCCGGGTCGGGCGAGGATTGGTAATCATCGATTCAAGCATTTGGGTTGCCGTAATGACCGGCTTGCAAGCTTGATAGCATTTGCGGATCATCATTTTTTGATATTTGGGAACCAAAGCCAAATCGATTTCAACGCCTAAATCTCCTCGGGCCACCATAATCCCGTCGGCCGC
>Ga0075370_10000110_pt1 | contig 26635 bp, 54 predicted proteins | sample EndMethybrTD3035_FD_71398 | JGI IMG/M metagenome (GOLD analysis project Ga0075370, IMG submission 71398) | Populus endosphere microbial communities from Tennessee, USA - Endosphere MetaG P. TD hybrid TD303-5 | ecosystem: Host-associated > Plants > Roots > Endosphere | place: USA: Tennessee... | reverse complement strand
GGTGTCAGCGTGAGCAACATAGACCGCCGCGCCCTTGCGCGTGACCGACGCCAGCGCGCGAAAGGCCGCCGCGAGGAACGCGAGGAACGCGTCGTCAGCCATGCTGTCGTTTTCGATCGTCAGGCCCGTGCCGCCCTCGTACGCCACGTTGTAGGGCGGATCGGTCCAGACCACGTCCGCCAGGTCGGCGCCCATCAGGATCTGCAGGTCGGCCTCCTTCGTCGAGTCGCCGCAGAGCACGCGGTGCTCGCCGAGCTGCCAGACGTCGCCCGGCTTGGAATGGGCCACTTTTGGCACCGCCGGCGCTTCGTCAGGATCGGCCGCCGGCGGCTCGCCGAACAGTGAGTCCAGCCGCTCGTCGGCGAACCCGAGCACGCTCAGGTCGAACCCGAGATCGCGCAGCGAGCCCAGCTCCTGCCCGAGCAGCTCCTCGTTCCATCCGGCGTTCAGGGCGATCTGGTTGTCGGCGAGCACGTAGGCCCGGCGCTGCGCCGGCGTGAGCCAGTGCGCCTCGATCGTCGGCACCTCCGCGCGCCCGAGCAGCTGCAGCGCCAGCACGCGACCGTGGCCCGCGATGATCCCGCCGTCCGCGTCGACGATCACCGGGTTGACGAAGCCGAACTCGCGGATCGAGCGCGCGATCTGCTCGACCTGCGCGGACGAGTGCGTCCTGGCGTTCGCGGCGTACGGCACCAGATCGGCCACGCGCCGGATCGTGATGCGGTCCACGAGCTGCTGCTGTTCCATGCGCTGAGCGCCCTTTGTCGGTAGGAAAAAAAACTCCGAATGCCCCCGCGGGCGGTTTCCGTTTCGCGAGTTCTAAATTTTTCCCGAGGCCCCCCGGAACCCGCGCCGGCATTGGCCTGGCGCTTGACCGGCAGGGCCATCAGGGGCCCCCAGGTGGCGTCGTTTTCGAGACTGCGGGCGGTTGCCCCAACTCGCGCGATGCGAGCGCGTAGAGGCTTTGTGAGGCTCGGGCTACAAGCCTGGCTTCATGTCCTCAACCGTCTTCACCGCATGGCACGTGAAGCACAGGCCTTGCAGGTTCGCCTCGCTGTCGCTGCCGCCTTTGAACAGGGGGACGATGTGGTCCAGCTCTGTCGCCTGGCGCACCAACCCACGCCGCTCGCAGTGCACACACAGCGGGTGCTCGTTGAACCAGCGTGCCCGACGCTCCTGCAGCTTGCGGCCACGCATGCGAGGGGTAACCGGAGCGTTGCCGGAGCCGGCGATCGACAGGTCAGCCGTGCGGATGCGCTGCTCCAGGCGCGCGATCTTCGGGCGGTCAGCTGAGGCCTTGGGATTGGTCCCGTTCGGCACCGCAGGGGTCTCCATCGAGGGTCCGGGCGGGCTCGTCCTCCGGGTCTTCCTCTTCGATCAAGGCGTCGACCAGGGCATCGAGGGTTGCCTGCATCTGGGCCAGGCGATCGTCGATCGAGGCCATCCGGTCTTCGCGCGCGATGGTGGTGACCCGAGCGGGAGCGCTCAGCACCAACACCTTGTTCTGCGGGAACACCGCCTGCAGCAGACCGCGCAGGTGCTCCAGCTGCTCCTCCGACACCGGGCCGGCGGGAAGCGTCAGCACCACGACGTCGTCGGGGGCGACGCTCAGGCGCTGCACATCGCCGACCAGCGGCGTGGCCTCGCCTGCGTTCGCGTCCATGTGGGGTCAGGCGGCGGCAGCTTCCCGGGTGGCGAGCGCAGCGCTGATGCCGTCGCCGGCCGAGGTGATCACCGCATCGACGCCGAGCTGGCCGGTCCAGCCGATCGAGCCGTGCATGTTCACGACCACGTCCTTCGTCTCGTCGTCGGCCAGGAGGCCGATGAACGCCTCGGCGTTCGTGATCGCCTGCTTCTGGTCGATCACGTGCGACTGCTGCTGCTCGACGACCTTCGCCATCGCCTCGGCGACTTTGAACTTGGCCTCGGCCTTGCTGCTTGCGCGGACGGTGAACGAGTAGGACATGGGGGTGCTCCGATCAGAAACGAAAAAGCCCGCCGATACGAAACGTATGGGCGAGCTTGGCTTGGGGCGGGATTGTGTCACACGAAATTCACGAGCCGCAACCGCGCGTGCGCTTTTCCGCGTGACCAGGCGTGTGATTGTTGGGGATGCGGCGGGCGGTTATGACCGCGGGCCCGCGATTCGGAAGTGCTTCTGCAGACCGATGACGTCGTGCGGCCGGCCCTTGATCGGCGCGACCAGGCTTGCGATCACGCAGCCGCCGTGGCCTAGGCCTTTGAAGATGCACTCGATCCGCTCGTCATCTGTGAACACGAGCCGGTCGCCCGGCTTCACGGCGTTGCGGCGGAAGGGTTTGCTGCTCACGTTCACATCAGCTCGCGGGCGTGTAGGTGCTCGACCAGCATCGCGCGGGCATCGGCCACGAGCAGCGCCCTGGCGAGATCGTCGGCCGGCAGACGCGGCGAGCGCCAGACCGTGCTGCCGGTGCTCAGGTTGCGGGCGTTGATGTACAGCGCGTTGCGCCAGGGCTGGGACACCGAGTTGATGCACCCGTCGACGCCGCTCATGATCACGTTCTCCACGTCCTGGTCGAGCGCGCCGTTCGCGTCGTCGTACTGGCGGCTGCAGCGGTACTGCGCAGCGCCGGCGGCCGTGGTCGGGTAGCCGAGCGCCGTGCGCTCATCGCTGGCCCAGGTGTGCCACCGGCTCAACAGGTCGTTCAGGATCAAGTCCTCGTCGATCACATCGTTGCGCATGGCTCGACCTCCCGAACGTCGACGCGGCGCGCCAGGTCAACCAGCCACTTCGCGAAAGCGATCGGCGTGTGCTCGCGTTCGGGCTTCGTAACGTAGTGCTTCAGCCGGTGCACGCCAGGGTTGCGCGTGTCCCGCTTGACCACGTGCGTGCCTTCGCCCAGCACGAGGTCGGGCAGCGCCGGGATCTGGCTCGGCTCGCAACCGACCACGTAGAGCAGCGTCTGCTTCGTCGCCCGATGGCCCCACCAGTGCTGCGTGACGCCGAGCGTCCATCCACCGTTCGGTCCGCGCACGCCAGGCAGGGGCAGACCGCAGTGGCGCCAGAGCTGTGAGCCCTGCGGGTGCTCCAGCACGCCACCCCAGCGCTGGACCTGCTCGACGGCCCAGACCGCCAGCTCGCGCTCGCCTGGGAGCGGCTTTGCGAACTGCTGCATCCGCGACCAGGCGCGGCACGGTGGGTGCGCGACGATCGGAGCACCGCCAGGCCAGCGAAGCGCATCGCGGTCGATGTCCCACACGTCGCAACCAGGCAGCGTCTTGTAGACGCTGTCGGCGCGGGCGAACAGGACCGCGACCTGCCGCGTCATGCCGCCTGGACCCATGTGCCGTTCGGGAGCGCAGCGCGGCCAGCATCGGTCAGCACGTAGCGAACCCAGGGGAACGGCTCGCTGTGGTCGATGACGACCAGGCCGCGCTGGTACAGGTCAGTGATGCGAGCGCGCAACCAGGCGTACTCGCTCATGTCCCACGTGCTCACGCGCGGATGCTTCGCGAGCACCGCGAGCACGTTGTCGGACGTGCGCTGGCCAGGCTTCAGGTCCGTCACGGCACCGCTGAAGCTATCGATGTGGATCGTGGTGGTGTGCTTCACGTGGAACCCTCCAGGGCTTCAGGAGCGCGCCGGTTCGCGAGGTCCAGTGCGCGTGAGCACACCGGGCAGCGCCAACGGTTCTGCGACGGCAGAAGCGTCCAGCCAGCGCGCTCGGCTTCGTGGACATCGACGGTGCGCTTGCATCCGTCGCGGCAGGTGATCAGGTCGAGGTTCAAGGTTGTTCAGGGGTGGGTGGTTGTCTTCATCGTGGCCTCGCACCGGCGCACCAGCTCGTGCAGCGGTTGCCAGTCATCGCCTGCGACCGCGCGCAGCTCGGCCATGTACGCCGGGGTCAGGAAACCGCACGACCGCGCCTCGGCACAGAGCGGGCCACGCGCGATGCGGCGCGCTTCGCACACCCGACAGCCAGCGGTGTAGGCGTGCCACAGGCGCTCGCTCGCGCTGACGCAGTCGGGGCATGCGGTCATGGCGTCGCCAGTCGCAGGACGAACGGGATGCGCAGGATCTCGGGCGCGGCCTCGGCCGGGTCGCGCAGGGTCCGGTTGTCGACGGTCGGCAGCGCGAACACCTCCAGCTCCCAGCGCGGGGCTTGGCCGTATTCGAGCGTGAGCACGGCTTTTCGGCAGTGCTTGGGCAGACCGAAGGCATGTGCGAGCTGCACGTTCAGGTTGACGATGTCGCTCATCGGTCAGTCTCCGCAGAAGCAAGCGATCGGGTCTTCGTCAGCGTCGAACAGGCGACCCTGCCGGTCGACGAAAGTCGCCATCTGGGCGTAGCTCGGCCGGTCGTTGCGAAAGCGCGCGTAGTTCTCCGAGCGCTTGTCCGACCAGGCGGTCTCGGCGTGGCGTTCCATCGCGGCCCACCAGATCGCGCGCTCGGGCCTCTCGGCGATGAGCGACACGATCTGCGCGGCCGGCTTCAGGAAGCACAAGTCGCAGTTGCCTGCGAGCGTGCGTCCCCTTCCATCGGTCGGCAGCTCAAGCCCGAACGGCTGGTCCTGCCAAAAGGCGTGCACATCGCTGATCGCGACGCCAGCGTCGGCCAGCGGCACGACGAGCGTCTCCTTCGCGGTCTCCGGCGAGGCGCGGTTGCGCACCTTCACGACGCGGCGGTGCTCGTCGGCGCGAATGCCGACCATTTGATCCCAGCCGTCGTCGTCGTCGAACCAGCCGAGTGCGCGGAAGTGGCGGTGCATCGCGCGCACCTTCAAGCGCGACGTGCAAATGCGCTGGACCGGGCTGGGCAGGAACCGCTCCTTCTCGATCATCGCCGCGAACGGTTCGCCTTGCCGGCTCGCGCTGTCGAAGTCGACCAGCGCGTACCCAGGCTCGGTCGCGCGGTACTCGATCCACAGGATCGGCACCTGCCAGGCCTCGCTCATGGCGCGAACGAAGCGCAGCGTGGCCTCGTCCTCTTTGCCAGTGTTCGCGAACATCGCGACCGTGTCGGGTGGCAGGCGGCCACCGTTGGCCTGGAGCACGCGCCACAGCATGTAGCCGCTCGTGCGTCCACCACTGACGCTGATGGCCGTCCGCCCGCTGATGGCAAACGGGTTCAAAACGGCACCTCCGCTTCGTCGAAGATTTCGGCGGGCAGGCCGATCTGCTGCGCCTGCAGCGGGACGATCTCGACCTCGGTGCGCGGGTTCGCGCGGTCGATGCCGTGGAAGACGTGCTTCTCGCGCACCTGCCGGTCGTTGCGGTACACGCCGGCCTGAACCAGCACGCGCTCGCCGGGCTGCGCGGGACGGATCGTGTGCCGGCCTTCGCGATCGACGGTGTGCTGCTCGGGTATCGGCTTGCCCCTGACCCAGCGGTCCTGTAGGACGTCGAGCACGACCGACTCGTCGAGGTCGGGCCGCTCGCTCGAGTACCAGATGCGAAGCGTCACGCTCACCGGGCCTTCGAGGCGCTGGCGGGCGGCGGGCGGGATCTGGCGCAGCGCGTCGCGCTCGTAGTTGAGCGCCTTCTTCGACTTGATGACCATCACGCCGCCAGGCGCGTTCGGCGTCGGCCGGTGAATGCGGCTGTTGGCCTTGCTGGCGGGCTCGCCGAGGATCGTGAACGTGATCATGCGGCCACCTCGCGCAGCAGCAGCGACGCGCGCAGCAGGTCGAGCAGGCCCTGCACCGGCCGAGACGTGATGTTGCTGGCCCAGCGCTTCGCCTCGCGGTAGTCGTTGCCGTTGCGACCGTTGCGCCAGGCGTTGAAGCACCACGCCATGCTGTCGGCGGTGTCCAGCATCGAGCGCACGAGCGGGTCGGCGAGCGACGTCGTCTTCAGGCCGAAGCCGTGTAGCTTCAGGTCCGGGCGCACGCGCTTGATGGCCAGCAGCACCGCGGCGACTTGGCCGGGCGAGCCGTTGCGCTTGCAGACGCTGCCCACGCCAACCCACTGCCCGTGCGCCAGGCGCTCGCCGTACATCGTCAGGTGCACGACGTAGTCCTCGGGCGCGTAGCCCTGCAGCACCGGCAGCACATAGGCGCCGGCGGTGTCCTCCGCGAGCAGCGCGTCGTAGCGCTCGATCGTCAGGCGCTGGTGATCGGCGACCGACAGGCCCGTCTTCGCGACGATCCACGGCTCGCACATCCAGTCCTGCGCGACCGCCGCGAGCAGACGACCGCTGCCGTTCGTGGCCCAGCGCCGGATCTCGGCCGCGTAGCTCGCGACGTCGTGGCGATAACGGCCGTGGGTGCTGATCTCGGTGAAGGCACCGGAGTCCATGATCCATTCGCCGGCCCGCATCGGCGCCTTGCGCACGCGCAGGCGGTTGACGCTGATGAACGCGGCGTCGAAGTGGCGCGCGTCGCTCGGCTGATGCAGCCCGGTGAAGAACCGCATCACGCCTCCTCGCTTTCGAGCAGACGCCGACGCTCGGCCGCCGCCAGTTCGCTGCGCAGCGCCTCCTGGTACATCGCGCGCTGCAGCGGGCTCACGCTGCGCGGGTTGGCTTCGTCGCGCCGCTTCAGTCCCCAGGCCCAGGCCTTCGGGTCGCGCTCGGCCGGACGCGGCATCGCGCCGATCAGCTCGGCGACTCGCTGCGGATCGGCCGGCGGGAGCGGAAGCGCGGGCGGTGGGGCCGGCGGCTTGCGCAGACACAGCGCGCGGAACTGCAGCACCGTCGGTGGCGCGCCATCGGGGGGCAGGTTCTCCAGCGCATGCCGGATGCCATCGGGCCACGTCGCGAAGCCGCGCAGCTCGTAGGCCCAGTTCGCCTTCACGTCCGCCAGGTCGAGCCCATCCCAGCGGCGCAGGAACGCCTGGCCGTACACCACGATGAGCCGATCGAAGATGCGGTCAACCCAGACGTCGGGCAGTGACATCGACCACCTCCGCATCGGTGAGCCCCGCAGCGCGCCGTCGACGCGCCGCCAGGGTCGGTGAAGCCGCTTCGACGCGTTCGCGGGCCTCGCGCTGGCTCGGTGTCTCGCGCTGCGGCATCGGGCCGCGGTGCAGACGCTTGCCGGCAGCAGCAGCGTCGTCGCGCCGTCCTCGCACGACGCTCAGCACGTAGGCGAACGGATCGCGCTTGTCCTTCGCGCTCTCGGCCGCATCGACGAACTCGGCGCTCGTCGCGCCGGCAGCGAGTAGCTCCAGCAGCAGCGGGTGCGATGGGCTCACTTGCGCCATGCCGATCCCGCGAAGGGCCTTGCACACCGCACCGGCAGGTGACGCGAGAGCCTCGGCGTTCGGTTCGGCTTCCCGCGGTCCCTCGCGTGCGTGCGTGTGTGCGCGCGCGCCCGGAGCGCCCCCGTCTTCGCCTTCGGATACGGATACGCCTCCGAATACGGATACGCCTAGGACAACGGATGCTGGTGGCGTGCTAAGCATCTGCGCAGCAACCGTTGTCGGCTGCTCCGCATCTGCTGTGCGCGTGCTTGGCAAATCCACGGCAGGCGCGGCAGGCGCCGCACCGTTGCCACCGCCATCGAGCGGCGGCGGCGCGGGGCACTTGCTCTTGCTGCGGACCGTCTGGCCGAAGTCCAGGATCTCCAGGTAGCGCTTGCCAGCGACGACATAAAGTCGAATCAGGCGCACACGTTCAACCACGTGCAACAAGCGCTCGATGTCCTCTTCGGACGTCGTCTTCAGCTTCAGCGGGTAGAGCGCCGCGAGCAGCAGCGCGGTGTGCGCTTCGCAGCGCCCATAGTCATCGACCTTCGACATCAGCCGGCGGTAGAACACCTCGGCTTCATCGCCCAGCGCGTTGACGCGCTCGCTGCTCAGGATGCCCTCGCGGACCATTCGGGTAGGCATCACTGGCCCCTTCGTGTGGCTGTCATGGCGCGAGCCGGTACTGGTACAGACCGTTGCCGAGGTGTTCCTTCTGGATGACGAACGCGCCGAAGCGCGGCTTTCGCAAGTGGCGTAGCTGCGCGCTGATCGAAGCCTCCGGGTCGCCGGTCGCCTCGGCGATCTGGCGCAGCGTGTGCCAGCGGTTGTCGCGCATCAGCTCCCACACGCGCAGCTGCTGGCCGCGCAGGCGAACGTCATCGCGCTGCGGCACGTAGTCGCTGCCGTTGAACCTGTCCTGCGGTGGAGGTGGCGGCGGCGCGTTGAAGTCGATCGCGAGCTGATCCGGTAGTGGCCGGTTCTCGACCGCGGCGGTCGAGCTAGGTTGTTGCGCGCCCATGTCAGGCGCGCTTTCGACGAAGGGATCGACGGTCGACAGGAGGTGCCGTGCCGCTCGCGCAATCGAGCACGGCCGGCGGCGGTTGACGCACGCGGTGCGTGTTCGGGACCGGGAGCTTCAGCTCGCGGAAGCACATGTGCAGGCGCTTCAGCGTGGTGTGGCCAGGGTTCGGGATCTTCTCGCGCACGAACTTGCTGAGCCACGAGTGGCTGATGCCCGACTTCAGCACGATCGCGCCCCACTGGCCGCGGTGCAGGTTCAGCAGGCGCCTGATCTCGACGTCGTCAACTGCGGTATTCATCGCCGGAAAAGTTAGCAACGGATTCCGAGTGCGCAAGCGAAATCGCCAAGCCCCTAGCGCCAGCATGGGCGGTGCATACTCTCGGCCTCGCTCGCAATTTATTACGTGTCGAGCCGAAGCAAATCTGGAGGACGCAACGCCGTGAACGTGAACACCTTCCTGAATGTCATCGCAGCAAACATTGATTGGTACATGCGACTTCGCCACATGAACCAAGAGTCACTCGCTGAGGCCAGCGGCGTGTCGCCGCGAACAGTCGGGAACTTCCTTCGGCCAGAGAACCGGCGCTCCAGCAGCCGCGATTGCCACACGATGCCCTCGGGCACGCTCGCGAACCTCTACAAGCTGGCGTGGGCGATGGGCGTCGAAGCGTGGGAGCTGCTCGACAACATGACGCCCGAACAGCGGCAGTTCCACGACGCGATCGAGCGCGCGTATCAGCAGCGATGCACCGGCGTCGAAGACGTCGCGCCGCGCAAGACGACGCGCAGGAAGACCCGCGCCTAGGGCCCAGTTCCCGATTTCGGGAACCGGCGGGAACTGGTGGAACCGGCTGACGGTTTCACCGACTTCACCGACCAGATCGACTCCGCTCGACAGTCGGACAACGAGCGGACAAGTTCAGGACATTGCGGACACCGGGGCCCCGGTTCCGTTGCCACCACCGGCGAACCCTCTTCATCGATGACGCACGCGCGTCATCTACTCCAACACGAATCGAGAATCGAGCGATTTCGTGAAGCCCCTGCACGCGGAAAACAATCCTTGACGGCTCGCAATCCGTTGCTAACTTTGGCTGCTCCTGTCACCGGCTTGTCATCACAACAAGCCACGAACAACGAGCGGAGTCGGAGGCAATGGCGACGAACACGAGCGAAGAACTTTCACGTGCCCTGGCGAAGAACAAGGCGGACAAGCGTCGCCTCTGGTCCAGGCTTCCAGTACCGAACCCGAAGATCAAGCCCCTGGTGCTTGCGCTCGCGCCGACCGCGTGCGTGCGCAAGGATGCAGCCGGTCGCTACGACTGCTACATCGACGGCAAACGGCTAGAGGCGACCTGCGCCGCTGGCTGCGGCGGTGGCCTAGGCCACAGCACACCGAACAAGGCCTGGGCCTGCCTCGCGCACCACGTGACGCGCGTCGAGTTTGGAGCCGCGCGATGAACGGCCGCTCGATGAGCGGTCGCTGGAGCGATACCCTGATCCCGCCGAGCGGGCCACCGACGCAGAGCGAGATCGACTACGGCTGCGCGATCGAGCGCGTGCGCAGCGTGCGTCGCGCGCGTCGGCGTCGGCGGCTTCTCGCGCTGGTGCTGATCGCAGCGATCCTGGCCGCGAGCATCCCCGTGATGGTCGGCATCGCAACGAGCGTGCGGCTATGAGCGCGGTCCTGCTTGACGCCCTGCGCAGCCCGAGCCCGGCGATGCCACGCGGGATCGTGCACGGCATGCCGAACGCGGAGTACCACGCGCTGAGCGCGATCGGCTCGACGGGCCTGCGCCGGCTCGCGCGCAGTCCGCTGCACTTCTACGGACAGACGCTCGACCCGGGGCGGCCGATCGTCGAGCCGACGCCGTCGATGCGCAGGGGCACGCTCGCGCACTGCGCGCTGCTCGAACCCGACGAGCTGGTCAATCGCTACCGCGTGCGCCCCGAAGGGCTCGATGGCCGCACGAAGGAAGGACGCGCGTGGCTTGAGCAGGTGCCGCCCGGCTTCGAGGTCGTCACAGCCGCAGAGATGCTCACCGCGCAGCGCCAGGCCGCATCGGTGCGCGCGCTGCCGGAGATCGGCGCGCTGCTCGCCGGCGGCGGCTCGCCCGAGGTGTCCGCGTTCTGGACCGACAAAGCGACGGGCCTGCATTGCAAGTGCCGTCCCGATTGGGTCACAAACCCGACCACAGAAGCGCGCGGCGTCGCGCTGCTCGACCTGAAGACCTGCGAGCGGGCCGACCCGGAAGGCTTCGCGAAGTCGGTGGACAACTGGGGCTACGACATTCAGGCGGCGTACTACACGGAAGGCTACGAGCGCGCGAGCGGCGACATGGTGCTCGGCTTCGTGTTCATCGCCGTCGAGCACGACTACCCGCACGCGGCAGCGGCCTACATGCTGCCCGACGTCTGGATCTCCGACGCCGAGCGACGCGTCCATCAACTGCTCGACCTGTGCGCCGAGTGCGAACAGCGCGGCCAGTGGCCCGGCTACGTCAACACCATCGAACCACTCGTGATGCCGCGATGGGTGGAAAAGCGCATTCAACAGGCATCGAACCAACTGATCACCACCCCATAGAACGGAACGCCATGAATGAAGTCTTGAACCCCTTTGCTGAGCAGACGACGCGCACCCAAGTCGCCGAAGGCTCAGGCTCGCGCGCGCAGCAGTCGCGAGAGAACGCCGAAGTGCTCGCGATGGCGGCGATGGCCAAGCGCTTCCCGCGCGACCAGATCGCCGCGTGCGACCGCATCCGCAACGCATTCACACGCATCACGCTCGCGGAGAAGGCCCAGTACCAGTTCTCGCGCGGCGGCAGCGACATCATCGGCCCGAGCATCCACTCGGCCCAGGCGATGGCGCAGCAGTGGGGCAACCTGAGCAACGGCTGGCGCGAGGTCTCGCGCACGACCGGCCCGGACGGCGTCGGGGTGTCCGAGGTCGAGGCCTTCTGCGTCGACTACGAGACGACCAACCGCGAGTCGATCACCTTCTACGTGCGCCACTGGCGCGACACGAAGAAAGGCGGCTACGCGCTGAAGGACGAGCGCGACATCTACGAGCTGTGCGCGAACCAGGCGCAGCGCCGCAAGCGCGCCTGCATCCTCGCGATGATCCCGAGCGACGTGACCGAGATGGCGATGGAGCAGGCGAGCGTCACGCTGAAGACCAGCGCCGACACCAGCTCCGAAGCGATGCAGAAGATGGTGCATGCGTTCGCCGAATTCGGCGTGACCCGCGAGCTGATCGAGAAACGCATCCAGCGCCGACTCGACGCGATCCAGCCGGCGCAGGTCGTGGCCCTCAAGCGCGTGTACGTCAGCCTGCGCGACGAGATGAGTGCGCCGGAGGACTGGTTCGACATCCCGCCGCCGGCGCCGGCGGTGAGCGGCCTGGATGCGGTCAAGGCAGCAGCGAAGCCGACGCCCGATGCCGCGACGCAGACACGCGCGCGTGCGCCGCGCAAGGCCTCCACGGACGAGGGCGCGGCGGCCACGCGCACCTACGCCGAGTACGCCGACTCGATCACGAAGGCGACCGACGCCGAGACTGCCGGCCTGGTGCTCGACGAGGCGCGCGGCAGCACCCTCGACCCGGAACAGCTCGCCGACCTGGCGGGCGTCTACCAGCGCAAGTGGAGCACTGAAGCATGAGCCCACGCATCATCCGAGCAGACGGCACCGAGACGCTGCTCGACAAGTCGCCGAGCATGGACGACATCCGCAAGCTGATCGGCGCGGAGTCGCTCGACACCGTGAACCTGCATCACCTCGGCTACCCGCTGCAGGTGATGGTGGTCGACGACCACGCATACGAGGTCGAGACGATCCAGCACGGCCCGGCGCATTTCGAGATGCGGCCCACGAAGGCGCGCAAGCCGATCAACCGCAAGGCGACCGCGCTGTACCACGCGAACTGCCGGCCAGGCACGACGCACCAGATCGCCGGCGACGTCGTGATCGTGTTCGACGAAGACCCGGTCGACACGCGCGACGACGAACCCGCACCGTCCGAATCGCCCGCGCGGTATGACTCCGCGCCGCTCGCGAGCGCACCACCAGCACTGGCCGCGGTCGAAGCGAAGGCCGAGCCCGACGTGTTCGTCAGCGGCGGCGGTGGCGACTTCGGTGGTGCCGGTGCGAGCAGCACATGGGAAGCACCGGCGCCAGCAGCAGCAGCGTCGAGCTACAGCTCCGACTCCAGCGATAGCGGCTCCAGCTCCAGCGGCGGTGATAGCGGCGGCGGTGGAGGCGGCGGCAGCGACTGAGTTTCACGGGCGCGTCGGGCCGGTGCGAGCCTCCTCCCTCAGTGATTTGGCCGGCCCGCTCTGAGCAATCAGACGCCCACTTTTTCAACCAGCACCAGGAACCAACACACCATGCCGTTCCAAATCGAAAGCAAGACCCGGGTGACCGTCACGTCGGTCGCAATTCGCGGCGAGCACCACGGGCCAGAGATCGCGCCAGGCGTGACCCTCTCGCTGAAGATGGTGGTCGGCAACGACTGGCTCGCGAATCTCTCAGGCCACCTGAAGGGTTCGTTCTACATGGCGGGCGAGAGCACCGCGCAGCAACCGGAGTTGCCAGGCACCGAGGAATCGGACATGCCGATCCTGCGCATGCCAGATGCAGGCGCGCTGCCCTGGGAGAAGGAATACACCGGCCTCGAGTTGGTGATCGACCACGGCATCGGTGGCGCGTCCGACATCGTCGTGAGCGACTGCAAGGTGGACAGCATCGTGCTCGACTTCCAGCAAGGCGGGAGCGTCGAAGTCGAATTCAAAGTCAAGAGCAACGCGGCCGACGAACGCACGCGCGGCCAGCTCACGAGCACGATCAAGCAAGACATCGAGGTCGAGGTGTACGGACCTGACGTCGACGACCGCCAGGCGGACATCGAAGACAAGCCTGCGACCAGCAAGCCGAAGGCGAAGGACGCGACCGGCGCGTTCCTCGACGCTCATGGGTGAGATCGCCGAAATGATGCTCGACGGCACGCTGTGCGAGCTGTGCGGCTCGTACGTCCGCGGCGATGCGCCAGGTCATCCGCGCCAGTGCGGCGACTGCAAGCGCGAGTCGACGCTCGCGCCTCCAGGGCAGAAGTTCAAGTGCACGAGCTGCGGTCGGAAGGTGAAGCTGGCCGGCTTTCAGGATCACATGCGGGACAAGCACGGAGCCGCACGATGAAGACACAGCTCATGGCGAGCGTGATCGAACGCGAGGTCTGCGAGGCCTGCCCGGACGTGAAGTCGGCGCATTGGGTCGAGCCGGTGAGCACCTGCGGCTACCTCGTCGGCGAGCGGCGCGGCGCGGCGTTCTCGGTGCCGGTCACGCACGACTCGATGTTCGTGCGCATGCGGCCGTGGAACGAAACCGAGGTCGCGAAGTACCTCATCGAGCTCATCAAGTCCGAGGGCTGACATGCCGATCCGCCCGGAGAACCGCAACCGCTACGGTGCCGACTGGCCCGCCTTCAGTCGCTACGTGCGATTCGAGCGCGCCGGCGGGCGCTGCGAGTGCGAGGGCGAATGCGGGCGCGGCACGCACCAGGGCCGATGCACGAACCAGCACGGCAAGCCGGCCTACGGCACCGGCTCGATCGTCTGCCTGACGGTCGCCCACCTCACGCACGAACCCGAGGATCGCGAGCACGTCAAGGCGATGTGCAATGGGTGCCACCTGCACTACGACCGCGAACACCACGCGCAGACCGCCTACATGACGCGTAAGGCACGCGCTGGAGATCGGGAGCTTTTCTGATGGGCGCCACGTTGAACTGCATCGACTGCTGGGCAGGCTTTGAACAGCTCCCCGGGAATGGCAGACCACGCATTCGATGTCTGCGCTGCTCGCCACCGCAACGAAGCCAGCCGAAGACCAAGCGGTGCGTGGACTGTGGGACCGAGTTCACGACCAATCTTTCTCACAAGCGACGCTGTGGCAGCGCTGAGTGCTCACGCGCAGTAAGCCAGCGGCGCTGGAAGGAGATGCGGGCCCCGATGACCGCGAAGGTTTGCGATGAATGCGAGGCGACCTTCATGACACGATTTCCGCAGAACCAGCGCCTTTGCGGTGCGCGCGCTTGCAAGGTAGCTGCAGCGTTGAGGCAACGCCAGCACACGCTGGTGCTCTGCCAGGAATGCTGGCGGGAACGGAAGATGTATGTGCGACCCACGTCGTCCCAGGGAGGGGCCATCGGGAAGTTCTGTAGCCGAGATTGTTACTTTGCACGCAAAGCACGTCTGAGCGCGGAGAAGGATGCGTTGCGCCGCATCGGCGACAACGTTCGCGCACCAGACCGCGAACGGGCCCGCGAACGGGCCCGCGAACGGGCCCGAGAACAGGCCCGAGAACAGGCACAGGCCCGCCGAACTCGTCGTTCGCTCGCCCGACAACGAGTGTGCGTGTGCGAAACGTGTGGAGCTGACTTCCGCCCCTCAAAACACGCTTGCTGGCAGCGCTTCTGTTCTATCCGGTGCCGTAAGGCGGCGCCAAGCAACCTGGAAACACACCGCCGCTGTGCAGCTAAGCGCCGTCGACATGAGAACGAAACGCTCGCGCGCGCATACGTCATCAAGGTCATCACCAAGCGGTCGCCGATTCCGCACCACTTGATCCCGCAAAAGTTGATCGACGCGAAGCGCGCCCAACTGAAATTGCAACGACTGATAAAGGAAAAGCAGAAGTGAGCACATCGATGAAATCGCTCGACGACATCAAGCGCGACATGAGCGCCCTCTACGACGACGTCCGTTCGGGAGGCACCGAAGTCAAGATGGCCGCCGAGCTGGCGAACATCGCAGGCAAGTACCTGAAGGCTGAGCAGCTCCAGCTCGCGCGCGAGATATTCACCGCGCACTTGGGCAAGAAGCGCGACACCACCGTCGAAAGTGTCGCGCAGACTTCAACGGTCAATCTGCTCGATATGTCATGAACGACGTCGAGCGTCGCGCCTATCAACGCGGCTACCAGTGCGGACACAAGCGCTGGCCGGAGCACAAACCGCCGCTGCCACCCGAGGCGGTGATCGCCGGATTGATGACCGCGTTGCGGGATCTGCGCGACGAGTGCGACGCCCTCTGCGCGACCCTCTGCCCCGATGACGAATGGGTCGTCCTTCTGGACCCGCACGTCGATACCGCCGATCGGGCGCTCGCGGCAGTGACCGCCTGGCTGCGCGCCGACGACGACGAACCCCTACCTTCAAGCGATGACGCCATGACGACGACGAAGAACACTGCGTACACACCAGGCCCGTGGCAGGTGCATCGGCCGCACCCGAGCAGCCTGCCTCACATCAGGAACGCTGACGGGATCTACGTGATGGATGCGCCGCCGCGCAACGGCATGAGCCACGCGAAGGCGCGGCAGATGGCCGACGCGACGCTGATCTCGGCGGCACCGGACCTGCTGGCCGTCGCGTTCGCGGCGCGCAAGATCATCGAGCAGGAGCGGTCGGTCCTGATCGACTCGCACACGAACCCGACGACGGGCCGCGTCGACGACGTCGACCGGCAGGCGGACATCGACGAGATGGATGGCGCGCTCGCGGCCATCGACGCTGCAGTCTCCAAAGCCACTGAGGTGCGGGCGTGAAGACCACCACCCTGAGCGTCGACGACGTGCGCGAGCAGCTCCGCGCGAAGACGAAGGAAACGAACGCGGCGAGCGCAGCGCGCGCGCTCGGCATCTCGCCCCAGTACATGTGCGACGTGCTCGCCGGCGCACGCGAGCCGGGCGAGAAACTGCTCGCCGCGCTCGGGCTGCGCCGCGTCGTCACCTACGTCCCTTTCACGAAGCCCAAAGCCGAGCGCGAGTAGGACCACCATGAAAGCGCCCATCAGCGTCTACAAGTTCCCGCTGCCGATCGGCGATTGGGTCAGCGTGACCATGCCCGAGGGCGCCGAGCCGCTCTGCGTCCAGGTGCAGGAGGGCGAGCCGCGCCTGTGGGCTCGCGTGACCGTTGGCAACCCGCCGGTCGTCCATCACTTCCGCATCGCTGGCACGGGACACGACCTCGGGAGCAACGTCGGCCGGCACATCGATAGCTTCCAGCTGCTCGGCGGCGGCCTGGTGTTTCACGTTTTCGCCGAAGCCTTCGGAGGAATGGCATGACGACGACCACGATCAGCAGAAGCAAGCGAGACGCGCTCGACGACGACGACGCGCGCCAGGTCGAAGTCGCCCTCGCGCCGTACGTGACGATCAGCCAGGCGGCCAGGAGCATCGGGCTTTCAGAGAAGGCGATCCGCTGCAAGATCGCCGAGGGCGTCTGGATCGAGAACCGCGAGTGGCGGCGCGCGCCTGACGGACGGCTTTACATCAGCATCCGGGGCTACCAGGCGTGGGTGGAGCGCGGCGGGAAGTGACCCCCCAAAGTGGGGTTTGATTACGTCTTACACAACGCATTGATTCCGTATACAGTAGGCCCCTGTGTACAACGTCACCACCACGAAGGAACCCCGCATGCGCCGCCACCTCTTCACCGCCGTCAAGCTGACGATCGCCATTGGCTCGGCCCTGGCCTGCACGTACGTCGTCGCCCAGGCGTTCGGCCCACTCTTCAGCAAGGCGCTTACCGCCGCGTTGATGGTCGGCTGACCAGCACCAACCCTGCGCCAACCGCCCCCGAAACGGGGCGGTTTTTCTTTTGATTCTGTCGCACACAGCGTTGATTTCGTATACAGTGATCCCACGGCAACAAGCCCGGCAACCCCCCGAAAGGACCAGCACCATGCAAGCCGCCACCACCACAACGCTCGGCAGCCTCCTGTCGCCCCGCTGGCACGATTGGCTCGACGACGACCTGCTCGGCATCGGGGCCGACACCGAGGTCGGTCTGCGCTGCGCCGCGCTGCTGCGCAAGGCCGAAGAACTGTGCGCGCTGATGGACGACGCCGATCACATCAGCAACGTCTGCACCTCCGCAGCGGACCAGTGCCACGTCTGGTACTTCGGCTGAAGGGGACCACCATGATCACGACTCGCATCCTGAACGCGCTGGCCGAGCTGACCGAAGAGGGAGACGCCGTGCGCCTCGCGCTGCATGGCACCGAGGGCGACTGGCACGCCGAGGTTCGCGGCGTCAACCGCAGCACCGGCCTGGACTACCCGGTGTTCGACCCCATCGACGGCGAGGTCTGCTTCGCCGGTCGAGGCCCCGATGCGCTGAGCGCGCTCGCGGATCTCGACCGCGTGCTGACCCCCTTCTGTCCCGAGCTGCTGCAGGAGCCGACACCATGAACGCGGGAAAGAAGCACGAGCACGGGGCCGGCCTGGTGCCGGTCCACATCACCCCCACGATCGCCGGCGAGTACGCCGGTCGCGGTGTGTTCGGCGGCGACGACGAGTGGCCGCTGGTGCCGGACGGCGCCGGCACGCACCACGTCCCGCGCAGCACCGCCGAGTCGATGCTCGACGACGCCGAGTACAACGGCAGCGTCGGGCGCCACGCGGGCCAGGGCCCGGACCAGATGCCGGCCTCGATCGGCAACGCGTACCGCGCGCTCGCCGCGCAGTTGCGCAAGACCCTCGCCGAGCATCCCGCGCCCCAGGCGCCGACGCGCGGCACCTTCGACCCTAAGCACTTCGAGCGGCGCGGCGGTGCCGGTCGCGGTCAGGGCCGCAAGCCGCTGGAGCCCGGGGTCGAGTCGGTGGTCGTGCCGATCCGCGCGACACCGGAGCAGAAGGCGAAGTTTCACGCGCTGGGCGGCGCCGATTGGTTCCGCAAGGTGCTCAACAGGGCCAAGCTGCCCAAGGGGACGAAGTGATGGCGAATCGCACAGGCAGCGGGGTCGAGATTCGGCCGAACAGCATCCGCATCAAGTTCATCCTCGACGGCAAGGCCCACAAGCCGACCCTCATGGTCGACGGCGCGCCGATGAAGCCGACACCAGCGAACGTGAAGTACGCGCACAAGCTGGGCCTGGAGATCAGGGACAAGATCAAGTACGGCACCTTCCGCATGGCCGACTACTTCGCGGCCGGCAGCAACGACAGCGGCGGCGGCCACCCGATCACCGTCGGCGCGCAGCTCGACACGTGGTACGACGCGCAGCGCCTGGAGGGCTCGACTCTCGCCGGCTACAGCAGCGGCGCGAAGTTCTGGAAGGAAGCGTCGTGCGACAAGGCCGGCACGCTCCTGGGCGACCTTCCACTGCGCGCCTTGAAGAAGAGCCACATCCTCACCGCGCTCGCGGCGCGGCCCGAGCTGAGCGGCAAGACGGTGAACAACTACACCTCGGTGCTGCGCGAAGCGATGGCGCTCGCAGTCGACGACGACCTCATCACGACAAGCCCGGTCGACGGCGTGCCACGCGCGAAGTGGCAGCAGGAAGACCCGGACCCGTTCACGCTTGACGAAGCCGAGCGGATCATCGCGGACGCCGTCAGCCACTACCCGGAGCCGATCGCCAACCTGATCGAATGGCGCTTCTTCACCGGCGTGCGCACGAGCGAGGCCTTCGGCCTGCGCTGGCCATCGGTCGACCTCGCGTCCGACTACATGACGGTGCGCGAGGCGATCGTGCGCGGGGTTGAGAAGAGCAAGACGAAGACCGCGAAGGCGCGCAACGTCCGACTCAACAGCCGCGCGAAGGCCGCGCTGACCCGGCAGGCGAAGCACACCCGCATGGCCGGCGAACACGTGTGGCTCGACCCGCGGTACGGCACGCCCTGGCTCGAAGAACGGGCCTTCAGGCGAAGCTACTGGACGCCGGCCCTCAAGCGGCTGGGCATCCGGTACCGCCCGCCGAACAACATGCGCCACACCTACGCCACGATGATGCTCATGGCCGGCCGCACGCCTGGCTGGTGCGCGAACCAGCTCGGCCACAGCGTCGAGATGTTCCTGCGGACCTACACGAAGTGGATCGACGGGGACCAGGACGAGCGCGAGATCGACGGCCTGGAGAGCTGGCTCGACAAGGGCAGTACGCCCGGACGACCGAAGCGCGCGGGGTGAAGTCCCCGGTGAACCGAGAGACGGCGCCCCAGGGCGCCGTTCTTGATTGCGTCGGGGACCGACCAGGGCCAAAAGTCCCCAGAAAGTCCCCAGACAATGAGAAACGCCCGGGTTTACCGGGCGTAGAGGTGGGGTGGCTGATGGGACTCGAACCCAAGCGGCGCAGGTATCCACAGGCACCCACAGGCACCATGCCCATGAGAGTGAGAGAACGAGTCCTGTGCATTGCTGCTGATTCCTCGCGCTGGTCCCCAGAAAAGTCCCCAGGGAGTGGGGACGGGTGGGACAACGATATCCCTAACACAAGGGACGGCATTGCGCGCCCCTATCGTCTGGCAATACATTCCCACCTCATCGCGGGAACGTAAGGGATCACCTACTCGCGATGCAGAGAAGGCTGACCGCCACGGCCACGTCACAGGACGCAACACGTTGCTACAACTTGCGTCGCACACAATCAACCCAGGAGCGAAACGATGTCGTCAGGTGAACCAGGCTACACGCGATGGCAACCGAGTGAGTACCTCAAGGTCGCAGTCTGCGCGCTGCCGCTGATCGACAAGGGCAAGACCGTCGCCGAAGCCTACTACGCCGCGCAGCGCCAGGCCTTACCGCGTGAGCGCCGGCGCGAGCTGCCCGACATCAGAAAGCTGACCTACAACGGCTCGCCGCAGAAGTACATCGACCTGGCGCGCAAGCTGCCCGAAGCGGAACGTCTCGCGTTGACGCCGCCGCCGCCCGAGCCGAGAAAGAAGCCGCTCGTGAAGCTGAAGCCCGCGCCGCGCGTGAAGCTGGACGACGGTCGCGACTACGGCAAAGACGACGGTGGGGCGAAGCGGTGGATCACTCGCGAGAAAGCCCTGCTCGCGCGCCGCATCCTCTACTGGCAAGAGAAGGGCGACACCCGCGCGCTCTCGCGCCTGTTCATCGAGGCGCAGGAGATCGAGCTGGAGCGCGACCGGCGTCGACCGATCGCGAGCATCCAGGCCGGCGTGACCGGCGGCAAACTGCAGGCCACGCTCGACGAAGGCAAGCAAGCGATCTGGCAGGTCCAGTCCATCCCCTTCAAGCCCGACGACGAGCCCACGAGCAGCTCGCCGGCGGCCGGCGATGAGGCCGACCGCATCGGGGCGATGGAACTGCACGACCCGGCCCAGGCAGAGCAAGCCGCAAAAACGGCCGTAGAGGCACCGAACGACCCTCAGGCCACTACCCTAGCGCCCACCGGCGAACGCGCGCTCTCAGACGCGGCTAAGGCCTTCGGTGACACCGTGATGCAGGCGCTGGACAAGCTGCTGCACACGCACACCGAGATCATCCTCGGCAACGTCTACGCGAAGCTGAGCGACCACGCCGCGTCGACCGCCGCCAACATCGGGGCGATGATCGAGCGCGGCCTGCGCGAGACGGTGCACAAGATCGTCGAGGCCGAGCTGGGCGGGCCGGTAGCGGCGCCGAGCACGCCGGCAGCACCAGCGCTGCACGCGCGGCAGCTCAAGGTCGACGTGTTCACCTTCCCCGATGGGGTGCTGCAGGACAAGGTGCAGCGCGAAGTGCGTGCGACGTTCAACGGCAGCACGGATCTGCGCTTCGTGAACCCGGACGCCCGGAACTACACGCCTGACCCGGAGCGCCATTGCATCATGCTGACGCAGCGCATCCCGCGAGCGTTATCGAACAGCATCACCGCGATCGGCATCGAGCCGATCTACATCAAGGCGACGCCGGCCCACGTGGTGCACGCGATCGAGGAACTGCACCGCTCCGCAGGCACCTCTCACTAAGGAACTCCGATGCTGATGGACACACGCCCGCCGCGAGGCGATGGCGGGCCGCGCCCTTGGGAGGGCGAGCCGAACCGCGTCGCATGGCGCGACCAGGCGACCGGCCTGCAGTGCCTGATCCGGCGCAACCACCTGGGCGTCCTGTGCGGCTACGTGCGCGTGCCGCGCGACCATCCGCTGCACGGCGTCGACTACCGGCAGCGCAGAGCGTGGCGTAGCCTGCACGCGCATGGCGGGCTCACGTTCTCCGGGCGCGCCAGGCGCGGGCGCGACTTGCGGCGCGGCCATTGGTTCGGTTTCGACTGCGGGCACGCCTTCGACTTCGTGCCTGGAATGCAGGCGCTCTACGACACCATGCCGCCAGACCTTCTCGAAGCGCTCACCGCGCACCAAGCGCACGACGTCTACCGCACCGTCGACTACGTGCGCAACGAATGCACGAACCTCGCCGCGCAGCTTGCACGAAAGGCCAAGCCATGAACACCAGCAGACGCGAACTCGTCGCGGACGACATCAACACGCTCTACGAAGTGTTCGCGAAGGGCGCGATCGAAATCGTCAGCGAAGGCCGCGAGGTCTTCCCGCAGATCGCGATCGTGAGGATGGACGACGAGCAGCCGGGGCACATCCAGCACGTCTCGATGCTCGACCCAGAGCTGGTGAATCAGTTTCAGAAGAACGGCCGGAGGAAGGACGTGCTGATGGAGGTGATCAAGGCCCTGCTCGACCCCGCGCAACACACAGCGAAGTCGCCGTTCGTGCCGCACGCGATCGTGCACGTGACCGAGATGTGGATGGTCTCGCACCAGACAAAGCCGGGCGAGCCGATGCCCGACCTCGATGCCGTGTGCGAGGGACACGAATCGCTCGCCGATCACCCGAGGCGAAGCGAGGTGATCTCCGTGGTGATCCACACGCCGGGCCACAGCATCTTCGGCATTTGCCCGATTGAAGGCGCCGGCGCCGAGCGGCGCGCAACGTTCAAACCGCTCCTGACGAACGGGATCATGGCCGGCCGCTTCAGCCTGGACGACGCGCATGGCGCGCACTGACGGCCTCTCGTACATCAGCGCGACGCTCAAGGGCGCGGCGCAGATGATGAACGACAAGGATCGCGCGATGGCGCTGGACTGCTACGAGCACTGGCACCGCGAGTGCGAGCGCATCGGCGGCAGCGGGCCCGCAGTGAACGTCGCCTTCACCATTCACGAGATCATCGACGAGCACGTGGCGCACATGCGCGCGACGTCGAAGCACGGGCCCGACATCACCTGCCGCAGCGGTTGCGCGGGATGCTGCCACCTCCACGTCGACATCTACCCGCACGAGGCAGCGCTGCTGCTGCTCACGGCGCGCGAGCGCGGCATCGAGATCGACACAGCGCGCCTGGCCCGCCAGGCAGGCAGGACGTCCGACACGTGGCAGGAGCTGCCGCTGGAGGATCGGCGCTGCGTGTTCCTGGCACACGACCAGACCTGCAGCGTCTACGAGCACCGGCCAGGCTCGTGCCGCAAGTACCTCGTGAAGTCGGACCCGGAGCGGTGCGACACCACGAAGTACCCGGGCGGTGAAGTCGCGGTCGTCTTCGACGTCCAGGCCGAGATCGTCCACTCGGCAGCGATGACGGTCTACCAGGCCGGCAGCATGGCCGAGCGATTGATGGAGGCGCTGCGCGATGAACCGCGATGAAACGAACACCATCGTGCGCGCACTGACGGAACTGCGATGGGGCCATCTGCCGCACCGCACGTGCACCGCAACCGAGCCGATGCAGCAGGTCGACAAGGATCGCTACCGCTGGCATCACCCGGACGCGCCCAAGGTCGACGACTTCTTCAACCTCGAAGTGCACACGTGCCCGCACTGCGCGCTGACCTTCACCTGCCTGCCGCAGCCCGGAGACGGCCAATGATGATCACGCTCGGCGACGGACGCATCTTCGTGTTTGGCAGCAACCTGGCGGGCCGCCACGGCAAGGGCGCGGCGCTCGCGGCCTACAAGAAGCACGGCGCCATCCTCGGCCGCGGTGAAGGCTTGCAGGGCCGCTCGTACGCAATCCCGACCAAGGGCTGGAGCCTGGCGCCGCTGCCGCTCGGCGTGATCGTCCGGCACGTGAACACGTTCCTCGCGTTCGCCGCGTCGCGCCCGGACCTCACGTTTCAGTTGACGCCCATCGGCTGCGGCCTGGCCGGCTACAAGCCCATACAGATCGCCCCGATGTTCGCGGCGGCGCCGAGCAACGTCGAGCTGCCGGTCGAATTCCTCGCGGTGATCAAAGACGACTGGACGAAACAGTGAGTGACGACCCGTTCAACAAGCTGCCCACGGACCCGGAGTGGGTCAAGCGCACCGATGCGATCACCGGCGCAGCGGCCACCGACCTCGGGTGCATGGTCGTGCTGATCGCGATTCAGGAGGGCGGGAAACTCGGCATCTGCGTCGACGGCGTGCCCGACACCGGCATCCTCGCCGAAGCGGCGAAGGATCTGCCATCGCTGCTCGGGCAGCTCGCACTGATCTGCGCGCATCAGGAGGCGCACGGCATGGCGGGCCCGAAGCAATGAGCGACATCCGCAAGCTGCCCGGCGTCGAGCCGCTGCCAGAAAACCCGCTCGGCATCGCGCCGCGCCGCGACGGCACCTACTGCACCCACGAGTCGGTGATGCTCGACGAGCACGAGCGCACCGTCCACTGCAGCAAGTGCGACGCAACGATCGAGCCGTTCAGCTTCCTGCTGCACAACGCGAAGACGCTGCAGATGGCCTGGCAGAGCCACGCGATGGTGCAGCGCCGAGTGAGCGAACTGAACGAACGCCTGCACGAACTGAAGAAACAGGAGCAGCGGCTACGGGCGCAGGTCAAGCGCCTGCAAGACAAAGCCGCGCCGTCGTCGTTGGTCACCCGACCGCCGAGAGAACCGTGAACTTCGATCTGAAAAGCCCATGCAATAACTGCCCGTTCCGCAAGGTCGGCGCGATCGAGCTGCGACCAGGTCGCCTCGGCGAAATCGTGACGACGCTACTCGCGAGCGACCGAAACTGGTTCATATGCCATAAGACGGCGCACCGCGGCGACCCGGCGCGAGAGAGCCAGTGCGTCGGCTCGATGGTCTACCTGCTCAAGGTGGGATCGCCCAGCGTGTCGATGCGCGTCGCGGCGGCCACGCGGCTGCTCGACTACGACGTCCTGCGCGGCCTGTTCTCCGAGATCGTCGAGCCGTCGACGTCGATCATGCGAAAGAGGTGGCGGCTATGACGTTGCCAGGCAAAGGAACGAAGGCGGCAAAGGTCGAGGGCCTCGGCCTCGGCCCGATGATCAAGGCGCTGCGACGCGGGCGCGACATGACGCAGGCAGAGCTGGCGGCGCGCGTCGGCGTCAGCCGCTCCAGCATCACGAACATCGAGCGCGGCAATCAAATCCTGACCGAGACGACCGTCAAGGCGATTGCCGAAGCGCTCGGCTACCGCGTGGCGGTCAAGTTCGAGCTGCTCCGAACCATGAACGAAAGGGCCTGACGTGCTCAAAGTACCCCGCGATTTTCTGGTCGACGTGCTGAAGGCCTGGGACGGCGCCGCCAACCCGGATGCGTTCCACCGCGAGTGCGAAAAGTGGATCGAAGACCTGCGCACGATGGTCGAGAGCACGAGCCCGGAGAGCCTGGCCGAGATATTGAAGTCCGCCGAAGAAGCTGACGAGCGTGGCGTGCCGTTCGTGGGCGTCACCGGCACGGCCGATGGGCACGAAGTGGCCGACGCCCTGATGCAGCCGGTACACCTCATCCTCGAACACCAGGAGGGCGCCGATGACAAGGTCACGTGGGCCGCCGACTTCCTGCACGGCGTCACCCAGCAGCTGGCGGACTACTTCAGCCTGCGCATCGTCCAGTACATGCTGCAGATGATGGTCGAGGCTATGGAGAGAACCATCGTCGAGGACCGCGAGCAGGCGCACTGACCGATGAGCACCACCACCGACCTGAAGGCCCGCGTCGAGCAGATTCGCCGAGCGCACGCGAGCGCGCGGCCGAAGCATGAAAACCCGGCGTGGATGAACACCCACATCGATCTCGGCGTCGCGCTGCGGTACATCGACGAGCTGGAGCGCCAGGCGGCCAGCACCGTCCAGGCGTCCTGCGCAGAGTGCGGCGTGCGCTCGACGGTCGACAGCATGTGGGCGCTCTATTGCCTGCCGTGCATCCAAGCCAAGATTGCGCCGGCGCTCACCGACGCCGCGCCACCGGAGGCTCCATGAAGTTCACCCGCGGCCAGTTCGTGCGCTTGACCTATTGCGACCAGACCATCGACGCGATGGTGATGCTCGCGTCGCCGAACAACCGGAGCCTCATGCTCGGTTTTGACGGCGTGCTGCGTGGTGACGACGGTGGCGTGTTTCCGGGCGCGATGCCGCTGCTGCAGGACGACGACGGCGTGTACCGCGACCTTGTGAAGAACCTGCCGGCGACCGTCGAGCCGCTCGCATCGCGGCAGCAGCACTGAAGGAGCCCCCATGCCCATCGCCGCAAAGGCCTTCTTCGTCGTGACCGCAGGCATCCTGCTCGATGAGCCGATGCCAGAGTACAGCCGCCAGGTCGGCTACACCTCGGCCGACTTCGATCAGGATCTGACGCGCCCGCCTAGCGAAGACACGATCTACATGCAGCGCCGCGAGGAAGCGCTCGAACACGCGCGCCGCTTGATGGACCCGCGGGCCGTCAACTGGGTCAAGCTGGAATGGGTGTGGGTATGACCGAGGCAGCGAAGCCGCTCTCGACGTGGACCCTCTACGACAGTCCGCTCGACATGCCGGGCTTCTTCGTGCTGCGCCGCTGGGACATTCACGCGGGCGACCTGAAGGCGAGTCCCGAGGCCTTCTGGAGCAAGGATGTCGAATCGCTGCGCGACGAGATGCGCAAGCGAGGCCTCTACTGCATCCCGCGCCGGCCGGCAGACGAGCCACACATCGTCGAGGTCTGGCTGTGACGACGACCCAGATGCAGGCGCACCCATGCCCGAGCTGCCACGCCGAGCTGAGCGCGGCGACCGACTACACCGGCCAGGGCAACAAGCCGAGCACGGGCGATATGACGGTGTGCGCCTACTGCGCGACGATCCTGCAGTTCGATGACGAGATGCACCTGCAGGTCGCGAGCCAGCAGGCCCTCATTGCTGCCCCGATCGACACCCTGGTCGAGTTGCAACGCGTGCGCAACGCGGTGCTTACGCGAAACGCGATTCAGCAAGCCAAAGACTCCTCATCAGCGAAAAGGTGACACAAGCATGGCATTCGGACCCGGGAAATACGACGACATGTGCACGCACGTGCGAGAGACGACGAACGCCCAGGGCGTCCTCCTGCTCGTGATGAACGGCAACGCAGGAACCGGCTTCAGCCTCCAGGGTCCGATGCATCTGCAGCTTTCGCTGCCCGACGCGCTGGAGCAGATGGCGCGACAAATTCGCGCCGATTGGGCGCAGGGGTTCGGCGCCGGCGGTGGGGAAGGATCGCCACCATGACGACGACGCCAACAGGATCATCACGAGAGCTGGCCCGCCTGCTGCTGATGCTCGGCATGGCCGCCGGCGGCCTGTCGGTCGAGGCCGACCGCAATGAACTGATCGAGAGCATGCGCAGCGGGCGACTCGATCCAGCGTACCTGATCCACCTGCGCGACCAGTTGAACGAAGTGCTGGT